>Ga0315277_10002045_pt1 | contig 28417 bp, 25 predicted proteins | sample YL17G05_15_MG_FD_203695 | JGI IMG/M metagenome (GOLD analysis project Ga0315277, IMG submission 203695) | Sediment microbial communities from Yellowstone Lake, YNP, Wyoming, USA - YL17G05_15 | ecosystem: Environmental > Aquatic > Freshwater > Lake > Sediment | place: USA: Wyoming | collected... | reverse complement strand
GGCCAGTAGCCTTCTGTACCTGTCCATGATGTGGGACGGCTTGCGGAACCCATGGAACTCATCCGGGTACCTGACGAATACGGCCGTCTTCTTCTGGCGTTTCAGCGCCGTGAAAAACTCTTCTCCCTGGCCCACGGGGCAGCGCAGGTCGCTTTCACCGTGGAGTATCATGACAGGGGTAGTGACGTCCTTCATGTGAACGATCGCCGAACGCTCCAGTGTCTTCACTGGATCGTCCCAGGGTGTGGCACCGAAGTAATGTTCCGCGGTCGCCACAATGTCCCCCATGCCGTACAGAGTCATCCTGTTGGAGATGCAGGCGCCTGTGCACGCAGCCTTGAAGCGTTGGGTCTGCGTGACGACCCAGCAGGTCATGTAGCCACCATAGCTCCAGCCAGTCACGCCCAGCCTGTCAGGGTCCGCGATTCCGAGCCGGATCACCTCATCGACGCCTGCCATGAGGTCCAGGTAATCCTTCCCGCCCCAGTCCTCCACAACGGCGTTCGTAAAGGCCTGCCCGTATGAGCTGCTCCCCCGCGGGTTCAGGTAGATGACGGCAATCCCGTTGGAAGCGAATATCTGCTCCTGGAGATTGAACGCAGAACCGTAGACGCCGGAGGGGCCGCCGTGGATGTGCAGGATCGCTGGGTATCTCTTGCCGGGCTCATACCCGTCCGGCAACAGGACCCACCCATCAATATCCCAGCCGTCGGGGCCTTTGAAGCTGAGCCTCCTGGGTTCGGACACGGCAATCTCCTGCATGATCTCGTGGTTGAAGCCGGTCAGTTTGACAGTGCCGGCCGGCCCAGAACAGTAGAGCTGGTCGGGCTCAGTGTGTGAACCCATCACATACGCCATCGTCTCCCCTGCCACGCTCAATGCCGAGATCGTGTGGTCTTTGGCGCCCGCCACCCGGTCAAGCCCTCCCGCAGGCGTCCAGCGATAGACGAAAGAATCGCCTTCAGAGCCGATGATGAAGTAGAGCGCGCCGCTACTGCTCCACTGGACGGGCTGGCCCATCCGCATTTGCCGGACGTCGGACATCGGGAAGCCGCCGAGCGGTCTGTCGAGCGAGCGCGTTAGCGAGTTCACATCGTTTTCCCTGGCAGGCCTGCCGAGCGTCGCCGAGAACACGCGCGCCTCAGGTGACGTGGTGCTACGGTGCCTTGAGTCATGACCGCCGTAACCCACGAGCGCCCCATCCGGGGAAAACGCAGGGCCCATGCTCGCGCCAGCGCTGTCCAGCATGAGAGTCATGTCGCCGGTGGCAAGCTCGGTGCACCAGATGTCGGTCTTTTCGAGCCAGTCGGCATCTTCGCTTCGCGTAGCAGTCATGATGATCCGGCGGCCGTCAGGAGACCATGAAGGTGACGTGTGATCGTAGTCACCACTGGTCACCTGCCTGGCCTTGATGGGGGCACCCGGTCGCTCCGCGGGCACTTCCACAACGAAAACCTGGTTCCGCTTATCGCCAAAATACCCCTGGCCATCGAACTTGTGCCGGTAGCGAGTGATCACCTTCACGTCGGGAACCCCGGACTTGTCTTCGTCATTCTTCTTCGAAGGGTCCTGGGATGCTTGTTCCTCGGCTCGTTTGTGGTCATCCTCCGGGGCGCCGGGGTAGGGCATCCAACCGGGACCCTGCGAGAAAACTGAAGAAGAGAACGCGATCTTCGTGCCGTCGGGCGACCATGACGGCGGGGACATCACGGCCTGCTCAGTCCCGAGACACCACGCTTCGCCGCCTGCTGTGTCGATAATCCAGATCTGTGGCTTTCCGCTGCGGTCTGAGATAAAGGCCAGGTTCCGTGAATCCGGAGCCCAGCGGGGCGAGCTATCCTTCCCCGATCCGGTCAGCTGGCGCAGGCTGCCCCCGCTGGAAGGCACGATGAAGATGTCGGTGTGAGCGCGGTCCTTCTCAAGGTCCGTCTTCTGAACGACAAACGCTGTCTTACCTGCATCGGGAGAGAGTTGAGGGTCGCCCAGAGCTACGAAACGTGCATAGTCCTCAGGTTTCATGGGACGTCTGGTCAACGATTGATGCCTCCAATTCCGGTAGCCCTGCTCCTGGTGCATTCGCATGTCCTGTTACGTCTTGCAGAGCGTGAGGGCCAATCCGCCAAGGTGATGGTGCTTTCGCCGCAAGCGCCGCGGGCACCTTGTTTAGGAGTGGTGAGACGCAGGACTTTGTCTCTGGCCCCCAAGGGAAAATGCGCAACAGAGCAGGCCTCTGGGGCCGCCCGAGATAGCGTGATAGTGCGCTAGTGCCGTAGCGTACTGTGGCAATCATGTGGGCAGTGAGTTGAGTGATCCCGGCTCGCTGTGCCATTTGGCTGCGGTTTAGCGCGCATGTCTTGCGGCAGTTCAAGTAATGTGGCACAATACCAGCGGCACGCGGGGGTGGGATGATGCGCAGGGTCGCGGTGCTCGTGGCCGGCGTGGTGCTGGTGGCAATATTCGTCGGGGCAATAGTGCTGCGCGCTCAGGAGAAGAGACTGGTTGAGCGGGATGACTTCCTGATGGGCACGCTCATCCAGGCCAAGGCTTACGGTAGATATGCTCCTCGCGCTTTCGATGAGGTTTTCGCTCGCCTGAGAGAGATAGAAGCCCGGATGACTATAAACGCGCCGGGTAGCGAGCTCGCGGCCGTCAACGACAGTTCCGGCAAGGCACCGGTGAAAGTCAGCCCGGACACGTTCTACGTCATCCAGAAGGCCATCCACTACGCAGCACTGACAGGCGGCAGGTTTGACCCTACGATCGCGCCGGTGGTCTCCCTGTGGCACATTGGTTTCCCGGGCGCAAGAGTCCCCAGCCCGGCGGAAATCGCGAGCGCGGTCAAGCGCATCTCGTACCGGAACGTTGTGCTGGACCCGGCGGAAAAGACTGTCTACCTCACCGGAAAGGGAATGGGGCTTGACCTCGGCGCGATCGCCAAGGGTTATGCTGCCGACGAGGCCATCTCCATCTTCAAGAAGCACCAGGTGGGAAGCGCGCTGATCAGCCTCGGCGGCAATGTATCATCGCTGGGCGCGAAAGCCGATGGGAAGCCGTGGCGCATCGGTATCCAGGACCCTCTGGAGACGCAGAGCACGTATATGGCCACGCTGGAAACAACCGGAGAAACACTTGTGACCTCGGGCGCCTACGAGCGGTTCCTGGAGGTCGACGGCAAGCGGTACCATCACATTCTTGACCCTGACACCGGGTACCCGGCCGAAACCGACCTGTTGAGTTCGACGATCGTCGCCGGGACATCGATCGACGCTGACGCTCTGAGCACGAGCACCTTCATCCTGGGGCGCGAAAAGGCGCTGAAGTTGGTGAAAGGTCTGCCGGGCGTGGAGGCCATCTTGATAGACAAGGACCGCAGGGTCTGGGTCACGAGCGGCCTCAGGAGCCGGCTCCAGATAGTCAATGACTCTTACAGCATGGCGCCCTGACGGCTGGCCCGAACCTCCTCAAACAAAGCGAGGACTGTAAATGCGATACGAACTGGTGCCCGGCTTAACCGTCCAGATGGCAGAGGTCGAGCACTATATCCACGAAGCTGTGCGGTCGAGGCAGTCCATTCTTTCGGACGCCTCTGCCAGGCTTGCGGAGTCGGGGGGCAAGAGGCTGCGCCCTTTGTTCGTCCTGCTTGGCGGCCAGTTTGGGACCGCTTCTGATCCGCACCTCGCAAGGATTGCGGCCGCGATGGAGATTCTCCACATGGCCACTCTCGTGCATGATGACATCATTGATGATGCGCCTCTACGGCGCGGGAACCCGACAGCCCAGGCACGGTATGGGAAAGACGTGGCAGTGTTCGTTGGGGATTTCCTGTTCACGAAAGCGCTCATGCTGCTGGAAAAGGCGAAAGCCAACCTCGGAGACCTCGCCAGAGCGATGACTTACCTGTGTGAAGGCGAGGTTTCGCAATACACCAGCCGTTTCGTCGTACCATCACCGCTCCAGTACCTGCGGAGGATCCGTGGCAAGACCGCTGCGCTGTTCGGCATCTGCCTCGTGGCCGGCGCAAAGCAGTGTGAGGCGGGTGAGAAAGATGTCAGGCGCCTCAGCGAGTACGGGCAATGCTTCGGCATGGCGTTCCAGATCCAGGACGACATACTGGACTACACTTCGGATCAAGGCCGGGCGGGAAAGCCGGTGGCCAGCGACGTGCTTGCCGGCGTGTACACGCTCCCGCTGGTCTACGCGCTCGGCCATGAGGGACTTGGCCAGCAGCTGTCGGAATTGCTGAGGCAGGGTCAGGCCCAGCAGGACAGTCCAGGGCTCTCTGGCCAGGCAGTCGACATCGTGCATAGGGCAAGAGGCATCTCGAAGGCCATACTCGTCAGGAACCGTTACATCGCCCGGGCTCTGGAGGCGCTGCGGAGTCTCCCGGACAACGATGCCAGGAGCGTGCTGGAGGATTTGCCCCAGGAGCTGTTCGCCGGCCCGCGCGGGGGTTAGGCCCTGAGCGCAGGCCAGATGTACATTCGCAGCAAGTACCGCAAGGTGCCGGTTTTGCCGAGTGCGGCCTTCGTGAGCCGGTCCCAGACACCTATCCTCACGGCATCGCCAAGTGCTGTTTCCATCCCGCCGTAGTATTCCTTCTCAAAGAGGTATACCAGGTCCGACAGCGCGGCTGCTGCGTCCGGCGCCTGCTCCCGGAGCCTCGTGAGATACTCGCGAGCCGTTTCCTCGCGTGACTTGCCGAGGCCACCGGCAGACAGCAACCTGAGGCTGGTCGAGAAAAGGCTTGAGGCGGTTGCCGGTGAACAGCGTCGTCTCCTCCATCCGAAAGCCGTCCACCCTACCCTGCCCAGCAGCGCGACGAATGCCACGCTAAGTGCGAGCCCCAGCGGGTGCGGAGCCTGCGCTCCAGGCGCTGCGCCTGTTCCCGCCGGCCGGTCCGGTTCCAACTCCCCAAGCCCCGTGCCGGGCGGCCTCGTACCCGGCCACGATTGCCCTGCAAGAGTCTCCGCAGGCGGCGCGACCGCGGCCTGGCGCTCGCGGTCCGGCACGTCATAGGCAGGCGTGCCTTCCAGTACTACCCACCCGCTCCCGTCGATGTAGACCTCAACCCACGCGTGAGCGTGCTCCTGCTGCACCTTCCGGACGCCCGCGCCTTCCGGCGACAGGTACCCGGTCACCCACCTCGACGGGATACCCGCGATCCTGCACATAATCGCCAGCGCGGTCGAATGGTACGCGCAATAGCCCTGGCGAAGGTCAAACAGGAAATAGTCGACGAAATCGCGGCCTCTGGGGGCAAAAGGCACATCCTCCGCATACGAGAACTCCCGGATAAAGCGTTCGAGCCTGGTAGCTGCCTCCCAGGGGCCCCTTGCCCCCTTCACCACCCTGAGCGTCGCCTCGCGCACTCTGGGCGGCACCGACTCGGGCACGTACAGGTATGTGTAGGGCACTGCCGGTACGGACACAGGTTGCGCCCACCCGGGCCCGGGTTCGCCGTTGCCAGTCGTTGCCATTGGCGGTCGCGGCTCGGATGAGACCACAGAATACCGCTGCTGAGACCTGGCGGAAAGCCACAACGACCCGCCGGAGTCGCCCCACACGGTCCGGGCAGGCTGGCGGATCTCAAGAGGCTCGGTCAGCACGAGTAGCGACTCCTGCTCTGATGCCGGAGTAACCGACAGCCCACTGAGGTTGGACGCGTCGCGCTCTGGGTATGCCCATGTCGCCTCCTGCGGCAAGACCGATACCAGGTCCACGACTTCCTGCGACGATATCCTCAGGCGTCTGTACTTGTTCTCCCAGCCGCGCCCGGTGTACGTCGCCCAGACTTCGCTACGCAGGTAGAGCCTGCGACCGTCATCGGGCGCAACTTCGACCTCTGCGACCGGGTCTGTGCGGTGGCGCACTGGACCGCCCAGGTCCTTGACCGATGTGCCGAACCCCGACTCTCCGAGAGTATACCGGCTCCCAGCTCCCCCTCCCCGCCATTCTGCGACCACGGGGAACGCCTGCTCGACTCGCCGCGCCAGCCAGTCCATCTGGAACGGCGGGACATTCCTGGGGAGCGCCAGCGCTGTCACGAGGGCAAGAACACCCATCCCGGCAGCCAGCAGAGGTGCCGCAGCCCCTCCCCCAAAATCTCCTTTGCGTCCTGCCTCGTGCGACCCAAGCGCCGAGCGCCATGCCGCGAGGAGCGGCACAAAGGCACAGAACAGCAGGACCATCCAGTTCAGAGCCCCATCCATATAGTTGAACCACAGGTATAGAAGCCAGCAGGTGCACGCTGAAACGACCCAGAACGGGCCCGGCGTTCGCTGGACGGACCAGCTCAGGGGAATGGCCACAAACATGACGACCAGCGCTCTTGCCCAAATTGCTTCATCCGGTTTGAGGGGGCCAAGTGGGCCCAGCCAGAGTGCCCACGCGGCCCTCCAGCCGGGCGCGAGATACCTCGTGAGGAAAGCCTGCACCTCCGGCCACTTCAGGCGGGCCACCGCGAGCGCAGTCGAGGCGGAAGCGACGATAAGCCCGCTGTGCAGGGGGAACAGCGCTATGATCCACGCGAGGAGCGCAAGCCCCAAAAGCATTCCCGCGAGCGTTGTTGCCGGGAGCTTCTTCCACACGGCAGCGCCCTCGAGCGCAAGCAGCAAGGGATATGCGCACGCGGCGACGAGCACAAATGCCAGGTGTGAGATGGGTATTCTCTGTGGTCTAGCCATTGCCCGGTACCTCCGCGGGGCGGCCGAGTGCAGCTTCAATCCCTGACCGGGGCGGAATTGTGAGCACGTGCACGTCGGATCCCGGGACTCGGGCCCACAAGGCCCGTGCATACTGGGCTCCTTCGAGAGCTACGTGCACGCATACAACGCGGTGCCCCCGCCTGGACATTCGCTCTAGGCTCTCTCCCATGGCCTGGTCGAGACGCGGCGTGACCAGTACAACGGCCGCGCGCGCCGGGATCGCGCCCCACTCGGAGTTCAGCACGCTCATGATGTCCGCCCCTGATCCGGAGCGCATATTCACGGCAAGTTCCATAGCCGCAGCAAGCTGCCTTGGTCCCTGCCCGGCTGGAAGACGGTAGTGTGCCAGGCCAGCGCCCCACAGGGCCACCTGCTGGCCCTCCCTGAGAGCGTAGCCGGCAACCGCGAGGCCGGCGTCGACGACTCTATCTGCCCAGAGTGGCTCGGGAGAAGCCGGCGCATCCAAGAACACCTGTGGCGGGATTTCCCTGTTGAAAAGGTCGAAAAGCACATGCACATCGGTCCCAGCCTGAAGCTCGTAGCGCCTCATCATCAGCTTCCCTTGCCTGGCCGAGACCTTCCAGTCCATGAACTTCGGGTTTTCGCCGGGTACCCACTGCCGTAGCTCAGATATGCTGGACCGGTCCTCAAGCGATTGCTCGTTCCGCCTGGCATGCCCATACGGCCGCCGTGCACCCAGCGGGAAGTAGTCGAGCCGTGCCGGTCGTGGGTATACGGTGATCCGCCCACCTTCATCGCTTGTCATCTCGTACGAAAATGCCCCCAGCGGGTCGGAAAGGCGAAGTTCCAGCGGGCCGATCCTGTACCGGCCCCTGCGGGCGGACGGCCAGGAGTAGCCTATGACGGCGCTTTTGAGCGGGTTGAGGGAAGCGGCAACCGTGAAGGGCTCAACAGCAACCGGCGAACGGTCTCGAATCTCAATCCAGGGCACCGGCAGGAAACCTTCGTTGTACAGGCGGATCTTGAGCGACACTTCCTCTTCTGCAAGAACCGACCTGCGGTCCGGCTGGTGGATGACGGTCAGGTTTCTGACTATGTACCGTAGCCAGGCATATGCCACGAGAAGGTATGAGGCCACAAGGTAGAACAGGACGTTCGGGAATGCACCGCCGACCGTCCTGGAAAGAATCAGGGTTGAAAAGAGCGCGACCGCCCACCGGCGGTCGTTCCAATCCAGCATATCTAGCTCCTCACAGCGCCCTGGCTTACCGGGACTGGCACCGATCTGGTTATCTCCTCAAGAACATTGCGGGCCGAGACGCCGGAGAGTTTCGCCTCTGGTTTCAGCATTATCCTGTGTTCCAGTGCTGGGACGACCAGTTCCTTGATGTCATCGGGTATCACATAGTGCCTGGCACGCAGGAACGCCAGCGCCCTTGCGCAGCGTTCGAGCGCGAGGGAACCCCGCGGGCTCGAGCCGAGGTAGACATCGGGATGCCTTCTCGTCTTCTGGACGATCCGGATGATGTAGTCCACCAGCTGTGGCGCACAGGTCACGCCATCCACCAGGGACTGCAGCGCAAGGATCTGTCCTGCGCCGGTTACCGGTTTCTGGCCGGTCCAGCCGCGCGACTTGCCGTGCCTTCTCACAATCTCGAATTCCTCTTCCGGTGTTGGATAGCCCAGTGACAGCTTCAGCGTGAACCTGTCTATCTGGGCCTCCGGAAGCGGGAACGTGCCTTCATATTCGATCGGGTTCTGCGTCGCGAACACGAAGAACGGCTCCGGCAGGGGGTATGTCGTTCCATCCACCGTGACCTGGCGCTCCTGCATCGCCTCGAGCAACGCGGATTGCGTCTTGGGCGACGTCCTGTTTATCTCATCCGCAAGCAGCACCTGTGTGAAAACCGGGCCGGGCTGGAAGCGAAACGACGCATTCGCGGGCTCGTAGACGGAAACCCCGGTGACATCGGCCGGCATCAGGTCGGGAGTGAACTGCAGCCTGCGGAAAGTGAGTCCCAGCGCGTCGCTGGCTGCCCTCACGAGGCTGGTCTTGCCCACTCCGGGAACATCCTCGACAAGCACATGCCCCCGCGCCAGCACACTGAGCGCTATGCGCTCGATGATGAAGCCTTTGCCGACTATGACCTCGGAGACGCTATGCTGCACCTGGCGCAGGATTTCCTGGCCACTCTCAAACGTCACTTGCCCGTTCATCCATCTACCTCCAGGCGCGACATCTTTCGTGTTTGCGGGTGCTTTAACCTTCAGCCGCAAGCGCATACTATGACGGCAACCACTAAGTGGAGGTGATCTGCTCGTGGCGAACAAGGATATCCGTTGCACCGTAGAAAGCTGCCATTACTGGGCAAACGACAACTATTGCAGCGCTGACCAGATTCTCATCACCGCCGACAGCGTGGCTACAGACACTTCACACACGTTGAACGCGCTCCAGGCCTCTACAATTTCTGCGACCCCTGTCCAGAAATGCCAGGAGACGTGCTGCAAGACTTTCATCGCGAAGGGTAAGCAGGACGCCTACGCAGATGGGGTCAAGAGAATGCAGTAGTTCGCTTTGGACTGGAGTGGCTCACTGAGCCGTCTCTGGCCCAAGAAAGCCCGCCTGGCCCGCAGGCGGGCTTAACCTTTATGCAAGCCTCGCCGGGAGGAAACGTGTCGTCTTCACTCGAAAGGCTCCACGGAGGTGACATCAATGTCTCCCTGCCGTTGTGTTACCGCTTGTGACGCCAGTCTTGCGTACCCGTGTGTGGCCGGCAAGAACCTGCCGTGGAGCAACGGGCTGGAACCTGCCAGAGCCTGGTTCGAGAAGAACCTGGGCAGTAGCGTCGAGGGAATCCACAGCCCTGGAAAAGACGCGCTACCTGCCGGTCACCTCTACTGGTGCCGCTCGGAGCAGGCGCTCCTCCCCTACCACCTTGAAGCCGGGACGGCCGTTTTGCTGTGTGAATGGGTGGACTATGGCAGCCGGGGCCAGGGCATTGCCCGGGAAATGTTTGCCGGACTGGTGAACGAATTGCGTGCTCAAGGCTGCAAAGGAGTGTTCGTGGAGGCGACGGACGAAGTCGAGTACATGCACTCGAGCCACTTCGAGAAGCGGGGCTTCCGCCCTGTGCTCGAAAGTCCAAGGGGGCGCTTGATGTACCTGCCTCTCGCGGGGGCCGAGGTTTCCAGGGACAGCGCCCCGTCGCATCCTGGGCCGTTCGCGAGCCTGATCCCGCTGAACCTGCCGCGTTTCACGGATGCACCCGTCGAAGTCGCGGTCGTGGGATCGCTTTTCTGCCCGGTTGCAGCCTCAACGCTCCTCACCCTGCGTGAGGTGGTGCCGTCCTTCGACGGGGCAGTCCGCCTGCTGGAATTCGAGGCCTCGCGGCGTACGGCGGAAGAATGGGGCACCGGCCACGGGATGTTCGTGAACGGTAAGGAGCGGTTCATGGGGCCCGTCTCGAAGGCCGGTGTGTTGAAGGTGCTTGAGACAGAGGTAGGAAATCTACCGTGATTTCCTCCTATTGCGAACTTGTCGCCCGAAAGAGGAATCCAGTGTCCGCTGCGACGAAGTCCCGCCTTACAGAAAAATCCAGGAGGTGAGGGCTTCGTGGCGTTTCTGAGCCATAATGTCTTCCGGCGCCGTCTTGAGACCATCCGGCAACACCTCTTGCAGACGAACTCCAGAGCATTGATCGTTCTCAATCCCGACAACTTCTTCTACGTATCTGGCTTCTTCCTCGATGTGGCCCCGTGGGAACGACCCGTGGCGGCCATCATCCCGCTCGATGCAGAGCCAGTCCTGGCCCTTTGTGAGCTGTCGACAAACCATGTCAAGATGGCCAAAGCCCGCGGCAGCCTGTGGATAACCGACACACGGCTGTACACCGAGCATCCGAGGGTGACAAACAGGACGTACACTGTGCTACAGTTCCCCCAGATGGTCGCCGGCTTGCTGCAGGAAAAGGGCATACACAGGGGCGAGGTTTTGCTCGACAGTTCTCCGGGCAGGCTTGGGCAGATAAAGGACCACCTACCCGGGATACAGTTCGGGGACGGCCTATCACTGCTGAGGAAGATGCGCGCGACCAAGTGCGACGAGGAGCTCGAGCTGATCAGGCAGGGATCTTCTCTCAGTGACTGGGGACAGGAGCAGTTCAGGACCATTGTAAAGCCGGGCAGGCTGATGTCCGAGGTTGACGCCGAAACCCTCCGCCTCACGGTGGCAGAGGGAGCAAGACGCTTCCCGGACGCGAAACTTGAGGTGCGTGTCTCAAGCCTGACTGGGCCTGCGTCTGCGTCGCCGCATGGCACTGGAGGCGATGCCGGGCTGCAGATCGAGAAAGGCCACGGCATTGTGAACATCACGATAGTCAGGCTCAACGGGCTCGTGACCGAAAACGAGCGCACCTACTTCGTAGGTAAACCGAGCCGCAAACAGGCAGAGGCCTTCCGGGTAGTAACGGAAGCCCAGGAACTCGCAATCCAGCACATGATTGCCGGCGAGACGCTTGCCAATATAGATGCGGCGGCGCAAGAAGTCATCCAGGAAGCAGGGTTCGCGGATTACATCGTCCACAGGACGGGCCACGGGATCGGGATCGCCGGGCACGAGTGGCCTGAGGACATGGCCTGGAACCCGCGCGTCCTGGTGCCGGATGAGGTGCTGTCGGCCGAGCCGGGCATCTACATCTACGGGCTTGGCGGGTTCAGGCATGACGACACAGTCATCGTGCATGAGGACGAACCTGAGGTCACAACGAAAGCGACCAAGAATCTCGAGGACCAGATAATACCTGTCTAGGTGTCTCGGGCGCGTGGGCGAGTGGCTGCGGGGGCGCGTGGGCGCGTGAAATCGCCACATGACGAAGGCACCCTTTCAGCCGCAATGCTGAGAGGGCGCCTTCGTCTTGCCTGTCGTGTCGCCTGCGAATAGCGTCAACAGAGAGTTGCCGGAAAGCGGCCTGCGGCGGCTACCGCCTCGGTCTCACCAGGAAGAGCAGTCCCACCAGTATCAGGATTGCCGGCCACCATGTTGCGGATGCGCGCCACAGAGACCTGGGTAGCACATCCAAACCGAGCACGAACAACCCGAACAGGCCCAGACCGGCCGCTGGGAACAGGGCCCACGTGGTTGGCGAAGGTCTGCCCAGCGAATCGACCACGAATATGGCGGCAAAGGCAAGGGCCATGGATATGAAGAACCAGCCTCCTCCTGCCTGCCGCCCCCAGAAGAACCGGGATTGCTCAAGACCCGAGAATAGCCCCAGCGCCACAAGCACGGCGCCGGGCACCAGGAAGCCGACCTGCCTGCCGGTCAGCACGTAGGCCCCAACGAAGGCCAGGCCGAGGAAGACGAGAAAAGCTTCGCCCCTGAGGAAACCCAGGTTGTTCAGCAGGAAGAACCCACCGAGAAACAGCAGGATCAGTCCTATCACAATCTGGCCCGAATTTCTCCGCACGAAAGACACCTCCAACGACAACAGCAAAGTCATCTTACCAAGTCAATCAATACGTTTAGTGCGAGAAGAAGTTCATCTCTAGCATGTCCACATTGCACTTGGCGAAATGGGAACCCCACCCATCAGATTAGCGCACAAAGCGTGATGTTAAAAGGGTCTCGTATGGCGGCAGGATGTCTCTGACAATGATGGCGGACTGCAGAAGCCCGTCAACACTGCCCAGCCGCCGGTCTCCGTAGACCATGAGCCCGCAGGACTCTCCGCTCGTCACCAGCAGTGCGTCCTTGCACCCCTGTTCGACGAAAAACCGGGCAAAGACATGACGGCAGGCGAGTGTAGCGACTGCATGGAGAATAGTCCCGCCGGGCAGGACTCCGATGCCCACCAGTGAGTCTTCGTGATCGCCGGGCCACAAGCCTGCGACCTTGCCGTTTTTGACCAGTATCGCTTCACCGTAGATGGCGAGGCGCGGCCTGGGAAATGGGGCCGTTGCGGAATTCGCGGGGTCGTAGATGAGCGCGGAGTTGCCCGACACCAGCAACTGGGGTGCCTGCCCCAGGGAAGTCGTCCCGCAGACGATACCCCACTCGCGAACGAGACCCTGGGGGACCAGCCCACCCTGAGGGGCTGCGCTCGAGGCCCTTGCCCATGGGCCGGGATAAGCGTGAGCAATATCGTTCAAGCGAAGCGGAGTGTCCGGAATGACCAGCTCGAGTGACCTCGGTGCTGAGTAGGCGAAATCGAATAGCGCTCTCCCCCAGTGCTCTCTCATGTGCTTATCCTCCCAAAGGCTCCGGTTTGGCTCACCTATGATAACCAGAGTATGCAGCGGCCGGACACACTGCCCACCGGCTCTGCGCATACGCTGAATTGAAGCAATGCTAACGGGGGTGATCGGGTGGCCAACGCCGAATTCGCCATCCTTATGTGCCAGAAATGTGGGACCGTAGTAAGGGTTCTCAAGCCAGGGCCCGGCACCGTGTGCTGCTGCAACGAGCCCATGACCCAGATCAACCAGATGTGAGGTGGCAAGGATGGCTGCCAAACAGGGAGAAGTATACACATGCCGCGGTTGCGGCACAGAGATCCAGGTGCTCAGGGACTCGCCGGCGGCGCAGCTGACGTGCTGCGGGTTGCCGATGGTCCCGAAGGCGCCTCTCTCGACCTGAGGATAGACAAGAGCGCGGCGGTCGCCGCACAGGTTCGAGAGAATAACCAGCAAGACCCCACCTTTGAGGCACTAATCCGGGGTCACATTGAGAAGGAGGTGTCCTTCGATGCCGCTCCTCAAGGCACGAAGATCCGAACGGCAGAGAACCGAATCTGAGGCGCTGGATATGCTCTCCCGCGCCCACTTCGGTCATTTCGGCACAACCACGTCAGACGGCTATCCTTACGTGGTTCCATTGAACCATGCCCTGGAAGGCCTGACCCTCTACATGCATTCAGCGCGGAGTGGTCAGAAGATCGACGGCATCAAACGAGACAGCAAGGCCTGCTTCGAAGCATCCGAGATGCTGAAGCTCGTGCCGGGAGAGGTGCCGTGCAGGTACGCAGTCTCCTACCGGAGCGCGATTTGCTTCGGCAGGGCAAGGATAGTTGAAGACGACGAAGAGAAGATGCGGGCGCTCAAGGCGCTTTCACTGAAATTCGCCGGGAAGCCGGGTCCTTTCGACGCTGGAGACGTGGAGCGCGTGTGCGTCATCGCTCTTGATATTGAGGCCGCCACATGCAAGGCACGCCTCACGGAATGAGAACACACCTCCCACGATAAAGACAGGGCGGCGCCGGTACAGTCTGGATCGCCGGAACCGCGCCGCCGGATTATCCCCATTACCGCTATTTGCGCTGCATGAATCCTCCGCGGAACATCTTCGGCTCGCTGAAGACCATGAACACGCGCTGGTCGGTATCCCGCTCCCGTATCAGAGATTCCAGCGCGGGGAGTTCGTTGCGCCTGAACAGGATGCTGATGACGAGCTTGTCGCCACCCATGCCTGAAGCCGGCCAGGTCGTGACGCCATAGCCCTTGGCGCGGAGCGTTTCCGCGAGGTCTCCGTATCCCGGTGGCGTGATCACCTGCGCCGCAAGGAACCCGAGAGCCAGCCTCTCCTCGACTTTCGTGCCCACCAGGATTCCGCAGGCAAAACCTCCGCAATAGGCGATCAGCCGGATCGGCTCTCCCAGGCTACTGAAAAGCCGGCTCAATGCCAGCACATAGATCAGCGCTTCGAAGAACCCAATGACCGCGGCAGTATAGCGCCTGCCCTTTATCATGACGATGGTGCGTACGGTGCTCAGCGACACGTCGAGCACTCTTGCCAGGAAGATGATCAGAAGGTCGCCGGCAATACTCATGTCCATGAACGAATTCCCCCAGCCTGGTTGCAGACAACATATCACGTTCTTCCTGTACTTATATGACACTCCCTGCCATCCAACCTCTGAACCGGACAGTCATCATTCGATATACCAGGACTTTCCACTGAGTCCATCGAAACAAATCTGCAGCAGACCCGCGTACGAATTCACCACATGGAGAGGGTGGTTTGGATGCATCTCAAGTACGACCACTATTACCGGCATTCTGAACTGGTGCCGGCGCTGGAATTCATCGTGCAGCAACACAAGGATATCGCGACGCTCGAGCGCATAGGCAAGTCGGGCGAGGGCAGAGACCTGCTCGCAGTGTCCATCACGAACTCTGCGACCGGCGATCCGAGTTCCAAGCCTGCGCTCTACATAGACTGCAATCATCACGCGGGCGAATGCGTCGGGACAATGACAGCGCTCTACACGATCGATCATCTCCTCAGCCGGCGGAGTGCCACAAGCTCACGGAATGGTGCATCAGGCTCACTTCCGCCCTTCCACACCTGGAGGTCCGCGGTGCCCGGGCGGAGAAGGCGGCCGACGGCGTCTATGAGATCAGGTGCAACGTCATGAGCATGGGTTTCCTTCCAACAACGGGCACCGAGCTCGCCCAGGGCATCAAGTTGCACCTGCCGTTCAAGGTAACGATCTCTGGCGATATCGAGCCCGTCGGGAAGGTGGACCAAAGCCTGCAGCACCTCTCAGGGAGGTGCGGCGCAGCCGCCCAGATCTCTTCAGGGTACTTCCGCGGGGGCGGGGCTGAGCGTGAGGTGGCAATCAGGTGGCTGGTCAAAGCGAAGCCAGGCGATAAGGCCACCATCACCGCTCGTACACCGAGAGCGGGTACAGCGACGTGCACTCTGGAGATCGCTGAGTAGGATCACGTGCAGCCGAGGCCGTCAGGGGCATGTATTCTGAGGTGCCGGCCGGACGTGTGCGTCAAGCCCAGTCCGGCCGGTTGACGGTCTACGCCGAGCGCAGAGTAGATGACCTAAACCAGCGTCCGCCACTCCGGGTGCGCCTTGTCCCTGCCCGTAGTGATGGCCTCCCACTTCTCCTGGAGAGCGCGAGTCATCTCACCCCGGGCTTTTTTCATCGGGAACCTGTCTATCGAAGCGATGGGCGTCACCTCTGCGGCGGTCCCGCAGAGGAAAGCCTCATCCGCCGTATAGACCTCGCTCCTGTCTGCATCGCGTACCTCCACGTCGATGCCGAACTGCTCCTTGAACATCTGGATTATCGTGGCCCTGTTTATGCTCTCAAGAATGTCGGACGTGACAGTAGGCGTGATGGGCACGCCGTTCCTGACGAAGAAGAAGCACGCGCCCGGCGCCTCAGCCACCTTACCCCGCGAGTTCAGGAGCAGCGCGTTGTCGTAGCCGTCCATTCTTGCCTGCATGCTGGCAAGTCTACCGTTATGGTAGTTGGCGATGCACTTAATCCTGGCAGGCATGATCTGGTCGTTGATTCGTGTCCAGGAGCTCACCTGCATCTTAATGCCTGTATCGTACCCGGCCGGGCGGCCGCTCGGCGTCGCTATCACAACGCACCCGAGTGGTGAGTCGGCCCACATGGAACCGTCGTTGTCCAGCCACACACTCTGCCTGATATGAAGGTCGAGGGCGGGTTTTAGCTCTCTGAGCAGGGACAGCACTGCATTCTGGTAGTAGTCCGAATCGAAATCCGACTTCATTCGCATCAGGCTGACCGACCTGACGAGGCGGTCCGAGTGCTCGACGAGCTTGAAGACATAGAGTTTGGATTCATCACTGTTCCAGTAAGCCCTGATGCCCTCGAAGACTGCCGTGGCGTACTTGAAGACTGCGGCGTTGGCGCTGATCTTAGCGTCCTCAACCGGGATGATCTTGCCGTTGAAGAAGGCCCTTGCGAGAGGCGGCATTCATTCTCCCTCCTAAGTGAAATCCCTGCCCCAATGTTCAACGCAGTGAACGTGATGACCTTCATCGTGAGTGGCCGTGGCCAGCATCCCCACGCCGGGACCTGCTCCCGGACCGCCACGGCAGCGCCCACTGTCCGGCCGGGGGCAGGAATCCTACCATGGACATGCGCCGCGTGACCATACACTGCCTACCATGGAATGTATTCTATGCAGGGGCGGTGGTGGGTTTGTGCGGAATCGCAGGTTGGATTGATTGGGAACGAGACATGAGAAAGGAATTGCCGTCACTCTACGTGATGCGTGGCACTCTTGCCAGGCGCGGGCCCGATGACGAAGGAGCATGGGTCACCGAACACGCAGGAATCATGCACAGGAGGCTGGTCGTTGTCGACCCTGCTGGCGGCGGCCAACCGATGGTGCGAGAGAGAAACGGCCACACGTTTGTGATAACGTACAACGGCGAGCTTTACAACACAGATGACATCCGGTCGGACCTCCAGGTGAGAGGATGGCAGTTCCAGTCGCATTCGGATACCGAGGTGCTGCTCACCTCTTACATGGAATGGGGCGCCGGTTGCGTCTCTCGCCTGAATGGCATCTTCGCCTTCGGCATATGGGAGGAGCAGAGCCAGACCCTGTTCCTGGCACGCGATCGCCTTGGCGTCAAGCCGCTCTTCTACACGCGGCGAGGCATGGCGCTCGTCTTTGCTTCAGAGCCCAAAGCGCTGCTGGCGTGCCCTATAGTGCCTGCCCAGGTCGATGCGGAGGGGTTGGCAGAGGTCTTCGTCATGGGGCCTTCCCGCACGCCCGGGCACGGCGTTTTCAAGGATGTCGAGGAGTTGAAGCCTGGCTGCTGGCTCCTTCACTCTCGCGCCGGTACGCGCACAGGGTGTTACTGGAAGCTTGAGAGCCACGAGCACCCGGACAGTTTTGACAGGACCCTGGAAACAGTGAGGGACCTGTTCGAGGATACGGTCCAGCGCCAGCTCGTCTCCGACGTCCCGGTGTGCACACTCCTTTCCGGAGGAGTAGACTCCAGCGCCGTGAGCGCGCTGGCAGCCCGCTCCTACCGGGCGCGCGGACAGCAACTGGTGACCTACTCGGTGGACTACGCCGGAAGCGACCTGTACTTCCGTCCCGACGCTTTTGAGCCGGATCCGGACGCGCCCTGGGCGAGACGCGTCTCGTCGTTTCTTGACACCGACCACCGGGCGGTGCTGCTGGATAATAGAGACCTCGCCGGCGCTCTTGAGGATGTGGTCAGGGCCAGGGATATGCCCGGGATGGCGGATGTGGACTCTTCGCTGCTCCTATTCTGCAAGGAAATCAAGAAAGCAGCGACTGTCGCGTTGTCCGGCGAGTGTGCGGATGAGCTCTTCGCGGGGTACCCATGGTTCAGGCGCCAGGAGGACCTTGAAGGATGGACTTTCCCCTGGATGAGGCGGCTTGAGACCAGGACCAGGCTGTTTTCCCGGGAGCTCTCGGCGCTCATCAATGCGGAGCGGTATGCGGCCCAGCGTTACCGTGAGGCTATGGAAGAGGTGCCGGCATTGCCCGGTGAAGAGCCTGTAGCGGCGCGCATGCGACAGGTTTCATACCTCACGCTCACGCGCTTCATGCCCACGTTGCTTGACCGTAAAGACCGGATGAGTATGGCCTGTGGGCTGGAGGTCCGGGTGCCCTACTGCGACCACAGGCTGGTGGAATACGTGTGGAATGTTCCCTGGGCCATGAAAAACCACCAGGACCGCGAGAAGGGTGTCCTACGCCGTGCGCTCCAGGGCCTCCTGCCGGAGGACGTACTCTGGAGGAAAAAGGCACCCTACCCTAAGACCCACGACCCGCTGTACACCGCGGTTGTCGGCAGGGCGGTGCTGGATATCCTGGACGACCCCTCCTCCCCGCTGCTGCCTTTTGTTGACCGGGCCGCAGTGAGGAATCTCGCGGAAACCGAGAGTCTTGCGGCCGGGTTCGACGTGCCGTGGTTCGGCCAGCTGATGAGGGGGCCCCAGATGCTGGCATACCTCATCGAAGTGAATTTCTGGCTCAAGGATTATGAGGTCTCGGTCGTTTGACCAGACCGGTGGTCTGGCCGGGTTGGTCGCTTGACCGGGGCTGTCGCGGCTCGCCCCTAGACTGCAATGTCCATCCAGCGGCCGGCATCGAATCTCTGCTTGAGCCAGAGTCCGTAGATGACCCAGAACAGCCCGTACGAGATGTAGATGCCGTGAATGCCGAGTGGGGTAAGAAGGCCAAGCACGTAGGCAAGCGGCAGCTGCACGACCCAGAGAAGCAGGAGGTCAGAGGCCATGGGCGAACGCGTGTCGCCCGCGCCTCTGAGCCCGCCCGCGTATACCATTGAGGCAGCGTACGCGGGACTGGTGATGCCCAGCATCACCAGGTACAATGCGCCCAGCGCCAGCACCCTGCTGTCGTTGGTGAATAGACCCACCACAACCCGGGGAAAGAACAGGAACGGGATGCTTGCGAGCGCGAACATGACGATGGTCGTCACGCACGTCCTTTTCGCGCTATCCTGCGCCCGCTCGGGTTTCCCGGCGCCGAGGTTCTGGCCCACGAGTGTGCCTGCCGCGGAGGCCATGCCCATCCCGATGGTGCCGAACAGTTCCTCAACCTGCCTACCGACGGTGACAGCGGACACTGCAAAGCTGCCTTCGCCGGTGGCCGCAATGATCCTCACAAGGAGCGCCTTCTGGCTGTCGGCCCCGAGCCACTCAAGCGCGTTGGGCATCGAGACGGTTATCAGGGACCTGAGGGTCTGCCAGTGCGGCCTCAGCGTCAGGTCCTCCCGCACCAGCTTGATCCGGGAAGCGCCCGAGAAAAGCACGTACGCCACTCCCACCAGCCCAACGATCCTCGACAACACCACGGCCGTTGCGCCGCCGACGAGCCCCAACCGTGGGAACGGGCCCCACCCGAAGATGAGCAGCCGGGCCATCACGAGCTGGGTCAGGCCGACGACGCCCTGCAGCCACAACGTAAGATGGGCGTCTCCGAGCGCGCGCAGAGTGAATATGCCGAAAAAGAAGTTGATCATGAACGGTACGGAAACGAACATAATGTTCAAGTACGGAACACCCAGCCGTACGACCTCGGGCTCGGCGCCCATTAGAGGTAGTGCAAAGCGCGAGCCCAGGATGCCGGCAATCGCCGCAAAGCCTGTCATAACGAACCCCAGGAGAAACGCCTGGACTATGGTGCGCCTGGCCCTGTCTTCCTGGCCGGCGCCGATGTTCCGCGCGACCAGGGCCATGATGCCGTTGCCGAAAGCGAAGATCCAGGAGATGACCCACCAGAAGACGGTGCGGCTGAAACCGACCGCTGCCAGCGACTCGGCCCCGAGCGTGCCGAGCATGCCGAGGGTCGCCCATTCGACCGCGGTCTGTCCGAGGTTGGCAAGAGCGACGGGCGTGGCCAGTCTGGCTATGGCCTTCGGCACGCTCATTTCAGTCAGTTCTGATGGCTTTCGGCCCAGTGTGCTTTGACTCATTTCAACCCTCAAAAAGGGCCGGGCATATTGCCCGGCCCCGGCAACCCAAATGTGTGGCCCGCTTAGTGGCAGCTTACCTGGCCGTTTCCTTCTTCACCAGCTCACGGAAGGCACGCCACAGGTTCATGGCGACCGGCCCGGTCTTTCCGGCGCCTATCTTGTGACCGTCGATCTCCACGATCGGGATGATCTCGCCGTAGGTATCCGCGAAGAACGTTTCGCCGGCGTGATAGACTTCGTCGACGCGGATCGCCCGTTCCTCATGCGGGATTCCCTGAGCTTTCGCGATCTCAAGCACGGCATTGCGGGTAACCCCGGCCAGGATCCTCCCGGTCAGCGGGTGGGTACGCAACACACCGTTCAGGACGGCGAAGAAATTCGATACGGTGCCCTCGGTTATGTAACCGTCTTCCCTGTAGAGGACAGCGTCGTAGCAGCCGAGGCGAGATGCTTTCGTCCTTATGAGCACGTTCGGCAGGAGCGTCGTTGCCTTCACGTAGTTGTTGGGCCACCGCCAGTCGGGGTGTGTGATCGACTTCAGGCCTGCTTCACGGGTGGCTTCAGGCATCGGGTCAATAGCCCTCACGGTGATGACTACCGTGGGCTTGTAGCCGGGTACGAAGACATGGGACCGCGGGCCAGCACTGCCCCTGGTGACCTGCAGGTAAATGAATGCCGTGCCGCGCCCTGAACGCTTCGCCGCATCATCGAATATCTTGATCAGATCATCCTTGCTGTATGGAATCTCGAGCTGGATGAAATCCAGCCCTCTGAATAGCCTGTCGAGATGCTGCGAGGCCCGGAAGGGGATTCCCTCGTACATCCGCACCACTTCATAAAGACTGTCGCCAAATTGGAAACCCCTGTCCTCGATGTGCACATAGGCATCTTCGATTGGCAGGAATTTGCCGTTCAGAAAACAGACGTCCGGCATGCGGTCACTCTCCTTCACGTTCTGGCCTTGGAAGGTATTTAGGCAAATGCGATGTTTATCCTGCCCTCAGGTATGTTAATCGCCCTGGCAGGTCCGACAGGAACTCACCATACACGTGTAAAAGATGAATGAGTCAGCGGCCGCCCGGGCCGTCTGCTCAAGTGTGATTTCTTTCCCAGATATTGCCAGGTGCTCGTCGCGCCTGAGAACACCCCGGAGGACAACAATGCCATTTCGAAAGACCGTAACCAGATGCGTATTGGCCACCCTGCTCGTGCTTCTCACAAGCCTCGCCGCGCCTCTTGCAGGCGCAGCACCAGACACTCCACCCACCACGCCTCCGGCCGCCCCGTCCACGCCGCCGGCGGCCCCGGCATCGCCACCGGTACCCGAGATCAAGGCGAAGAACGCAGTCTTGCTGGATGCAATATCGGGCAGGACCCTCTGGTCCAAGGACGCAGAAGAGCGCGTCCAGCCCGCGAGCCTCGTCAAGTTGATGACCCTCAAGCTAGCCTATGAGACTCTGGCCCAGGGCAAGATCAAGGCCGGAGACCTTGTCAATGTCAGCACTCGTGCATGGCAGACCGGCGGCTCCAGGATGTTCCTTCAGGTCGGGAGCAAGGTGTCTGTCGAAGACCTGATCAAGGGCGTATCGGTTGTCTCCGGGAACGACGCGTGCATCGCGCTTGCGGAGTTCATCGGTGGGACCGTGGAGAATTTCGTCGTCACGATGAACAAGCGTGCCCAGGAACTGGGCCTGGCGAACACCCATTACGCCGATCCGCACGGGATTTCGCACGAAAACTACACGACCGCCGCAGATACAGGGAAACTCGCGTGGCTCTATGTCAGAGACCACCCAGAAAGCCTGGCCATCCACTCAACGAAGGAGTTTACATACACACCGGAGGGCGGCCGCCCGATAACCCAGCAGAACCGCAACCGGCTCCTCGGCCAGTACAAAGGAGCAGACGGCCTGAAAACAGGGCATACCGAAAACGCCGGGTACAACCTTGTGGCAACTGCGCAGAGGGACGGCACGCGCTTCTTCGTGGTCACGATGGGCCTGCAGGCGCGCACGGAACCACTCGGCGAACAGCAGCGCGCGGAGGAGGCCGGTCGCATCCTGGACTACGCTTTTGCCGGGTTCAACACTATCACGCTCGTTTCCAAAGGTGAGCAGTTCGCGACATCGAGGGTCTGGAAGGGCGCGGCCAACGAGGTTCCGGTCGGGGCGGCGGAAGAGGTCAAGTATACTGTGTCGAAAGGCTCGGAGGGCGCGGCGACGCGGTCAGTATCGCTGTCGAGTCCGGTGGTTGCCCCAGTCAGGAAGGGCCAGGTCCTGGGCAGCTCGACGGTCACGGTACCGGGCGGCGAGCCGCTCACCGTGAAACTCGTCGCCCTGAAAGACGTTGGGCCAGGCAGCCTGCTCAAGCGAATGCTCGATGCGCTGCGCCTGCTTTTCCAGCGCTCGGTCAAAGTCGAGTGACGGCGAGCGGCCGTAGCATAAGCAGCCGCAGCGTAAGTGTAACCCGGCGCATACCATAGAAGGTCTGGACAGCCGCAAGTGCGAATAAGGGACCATTATGCCCGACTCATGGAGGCTTCCAACGTTGCAGCGTAAGCACCTTGTCACGGCGGCAAAGTACCTCATTCTGGCTCTGGGCTTTTTCCTTCTCGCCTACGGCTCAATCATGGGGGTCGTGGCGGCCCTCGGAGTAGCTCCATGGCACGTGCTTCACATAGGACTCACTCGCCATTTCCCAATCACTATGGGCAGGGCAGCCCAGCTGGTCGGTTTCGTGATACTTGCTCTCGCCATGGCGCTCGGCGTCAGGCCGCGAGTAGGGACATGGTGCAACATGTTCCTGGTCGGCTACTTCCTCGATTTCGTGACCGCGCACAATCTCGTGCCCCAGGCCGGCACACTGCCTGTGCGTGTGCTGTTCGTCCTGCTTGGCGTGGTTGTCTCGGGGTTGGGAGTGGCGGGGTACATCTGTGCCGACCTCGGTACCGGCCCACGGGACTCCCTGATGCTGGGCGTCACGCGGAAGACAGGCTGGCGCGTCGGCACTGTCCGGTCTTCTATCGAGATATCTGTGGTCGTTGTCGGCTATTTCCTCGGCGGCCCTGTCGGTGTGGGGACTCTGGCAAGCGCTTTCATGACCGGTCCGGTCGTTGAGCGATGGCTCCTGATGATCGGGAAACTCACGACACTCCCTTTCCTGGGCGAGGTCGTCAAGCTGCCGGCTTCGATACGTATCGGCAAGCGCGTTGTCAGCCCAGGCGCGACAACGTAGCGGCTATCTTACCTGCCACGTACGCGTTAGAGCGGAGAAGCGAAAGGTTACACTTCACTGTGCGTCCTTCGGAAATGACACTCATAGCCGTAAGCAAGAACGGTGTGAGCGCTTTGCCTTTGATGCCCAGGACCCTCGCACGCTCACATGCCTCGTTCACTATCCTGCTCACTTCGCCCGGCTCCATCGCGTCCGCATCAGGCACAGGAACACAGAGGAGCATGGAGCGCGAAATGCCGTATTGCTTTGCCGCCCTGTAGAAAGAAACCGCTTCTTCCGGCGAATCCACCCGGTGCTCGAGGTGCAGGCCGCTTGTGCGGGAGTAGAATGCCGGGAATTCGGAAGTCTGGTACCCCACCACAGGGACACCTAGAGTCTCAAGGTATTCGAGCGTCTTTTCCAGGTCCATCAACGACTTGGTTCCCGCTGAGATAACTATGGCGCTCCTGCGCGTGAACTCGGGAAGATCGGCTGAAGCATCAAGCGTCTTCTCATATTCCCTGTGGACGCCCCCTATCCCCCCTGTGACGACAACCTCCACCCCGGCGTACTCCGCCACGGCCAGGGCCGCGCTCACCGTCGTACCCGCGCAGAGTTTCCTGGACACGCAATACGGTATATCCCTCGCCTGAGCTTTGATCACATCGGGCCTTGAGACCAGGTCCACAAGCTCGGCATGCGTCATACCTATGCGCAGCGCTCCATCCACAAAACCGGCGAAAAGAGGCCGGCCACCGCCCTTCACCACGGCCTCCGGCATCTCGGCAGCCGCAACCAGGTTGTACGGTGCCGGAAGGCCGTGGGTCAGAACCACCGTCTCCAGGATCACGCCATTCCGGGGTGCCCTATCGGCGCCCATCGCCCGCTCGGGCGCCAGGCTTTCATCAACCAGTGGAATACTCTGTTCGCTTCTCTGCACGGAAACCAACCCCCAGCCACCTTTTCTATGTTACCCTCGCAGTTCCTCCGGACTCGCCTCAAGGCCGAGAGCGATTGTGAAATCCCGCACCATCGCAGCAAAAAAGAACCCGCCTTCTGGGCGGGTGGGTTGGGGGGAGTTTTTCGGTTTTGGGTAAAACAGCCTGCCCTTTTGGGTTCCGGATCCCGCCCCGGGGTTTTCGCCCCGGGGCGGTCAGGAAAACCGTCCTTCCATACTACAACGATTGATCTTGGTATATATGAAAACCCGGCTGCAGTCCTTACTGTCTCAGGACCTGCCGCCGGGTCTTTTATCCCCACGGTGTACCCGGTGCTACCGGGCTGTACCGCTCGGTCCAGACCCCGCATGGCGCGGGCGGAACCCTAGGTACGCTCCCTTAATTGCATGAAACTGTATTGCCTAAAAGAATATGGCATCCTTGAATAAAAGTCAAGGGGTTCTCGTCCGAGTTTTTGCGAAGAGCCCAGCACGCTTCAGCAGCGGGAAGATCGCCAGCGTGATGCCGGTGTCGACCAGGTGGTGAAGCACGGTCCCGATGCCGACCACGACGCCCGCCCTGTAGAGGTTGAACCCGAACGGGACAACAATCAGAGCCTCAAGCAGGCCGTGAAGCGGGGCCATGGCAAGCAGTGTGAGCGGGTACGAAACCCCTCTCTGAACCATCGTCGCGCCGGTAAACCCGACAATGGCGTGCATCGCAGCCCGGGCACCGATCACCGGACCGAGCTTGATAAGGAAACCGATGGCAGAACCCAGCCCGACGGCGCTGGCAACGAGCGGGCTTATCGCTATGCCGAGCATCAACGGTACGTGCGAAGCCAGAGTCGCCGAAAACGGAGGAATATAGACGCCCAGGAAACCACCGAAGGATATCGGGATCATGATGGCAAGCGCAGTGAGAACGGCCCCGTAAGCAATGGCAGACGTGCTCTTCAATTTATCATCTCCAGCGGCCGGCACCGTGTGGTGCGGCGTTGCCCTGAATACTAGTGTATTCTACTGTCTTGGCAGCTGTCTTGTCAATCGGCCTTCTGGATGTTTAGGCTCGTTCGTCAAGCAAGTAGCCCCGGCTTTTCAGGCCATCGATGATCCGGCGCAGCGTTGACCTATCATTCGCCCGGATAGTGTGAAGGTGCACTCCCTGTGTCAGGGCCGACAGGAGTGAGGCGCCAGTCTTCTCGACCCGTTCCATGAAGTCGTCAACGTCGTGTTCCGACCTTAACATCAGGATTCCCGTCATCTGGCCATAGAGAGGGTGCTCGACGATGACGTCTATCACTTCTCCACCAAGATGCACAATGGTCAGGAGCTCTTCTTTCACATTGTCTCTGCCGTGCTTACACGCCACAACAGCCTGCGCTCGCGCTCCGGACGCCTTGCGAGCCAGAACGTACCCCCGCGGCGTGGCGACAACATCCTCGCCGCCGGCCCGCAGCAACGCGATGTCCTGCACGATGATCTGGCGGGAAACCTTCAGCCTGGAAGCCAGATCCTGCCCCGTCACAGGGTCGGCGGAAGAGATAAGCGCATCGAGTATGCTCTTGCGGCGTTCCTCAGGCCCCATGTACTGCCTCCCCCTCTCCTACTCCGGGCGAGCTATCCCCTCTGTGCCGAATAGTGACATCTTCCCGGCGGCTTGCCCGCCCCGGAAGTAGATTCTCGGCACGCGAAGGCCTATCTTGCCCACGAATTCACCGAAGCCCGTCCCATTGGCCGCGATCATCTCGTTTACGGTTATCCTGTCCTCTCCCTGGGCGCCGAATATCACAACCTCATCTCCGGCCTTTGCGTCCGGGGCGCACTTGAGGTCCACCATGCAATTGTCCGTGCAGACAGCTACAAGCCTGCAGCGCCGGCCATTGATGAGGAACTGGGCTTTGCCGATCATGTTGGACGACAGCCCATCTACGGAACCCACGGGCAGAGTGGCTATGGTCATGGGCTCCTTGACCCAATTGCCCACGCCGTAGCCGATGTGCCAGCCGGCAGGTAGGTGGCGGACTTGTCCCACTCTAGTCTTGTACTCGGCGATGGGTCTCAACTCGAAGGGTGTGGGTACGCGGCTCAACCCGTACATGAGCCCGCCCGTCCTGACCGCAGTCATGAACATCTCCGGGAAACGTGCCACCCCGGAACTGGCGGCGATATGAAGGAGTGCGCCCGGAGCAGACACCTCGTTGACAAATGCCGTGAAACGTTCGAACTGGCGGCGGTTCTGCTCGGTCTCGATCCACGAGGCGGAAAGGTGCGTGCCGATGCCCACGAGTTGGGCAAGGCCCAGGTCGCGAAGCTCCTTCGCCACCGCAGGTGCCTCTTCCGGCATGAAGCCGGTGCGTCCCATGCCCGTATCGACCTTTATGTGGAAAGGCACTGGCCTGCCGAGCCGTCCGGCCAGGGACTTGATGAACCTTAGCCGCCAGAGGTCCGGCACGAAAACCGATGCCCCGATGGCAGCCGCTCTTTCGATCTCTTCAGGCAGAGTAACGGTCATGATGATGACTTCGACGTCCGGCGCGATGCCGGCGCGGCGGAGTTGAACGGCTTCATCTATGCGAGCGACGGCAAGCCTGGTCGCGCCAGCCTCAACCAGCGCCCGTGACACGGCCACAGCGCCGTGACCGTAGGCATTGCCCTTGACCACAGGGATGACCAGCGAAGGCGACACGTGGGACTGCACGGACCTGTAGTTGAACACAAGATTGTCCAGGCTGATTTCGATACGCGATGAGTCCTGCAACGGCGCAGCCTCCTTTTTGCGGGAAGGATGGCGGTCATGGGTCACGATTCTTGTTCTTCTCCGGCCCGCCGCTTTTGCCTGCAGGCATACGAAAACCTGTGCCGCCAAGGCGAGTTGCTGAAAAGCGCTCCTAGTCCGTGGCATCTCGCGGAAGGTTCAGCGGGCCAGAAAGTCTAATCAACCTGTCTAGAGGTGATGTTAGTGCCCGCAGTCGAGTTCTTGCCCGCAGGCGACATGGCCGTCGTCGTGCAATTCGGTGAAGCGGTTGATGCAATAGTCAACAAGACCGTGAGGCAATTCTGTTCTGCGCTGGCGGCTCTGAAACTGGATTGGGTCAAAGAAATCATCCCGACGTACAGGTCGGCTCTCGTCTATTACGACTGCAACAAAATCAGCTGGCCAGAAATGTTGAAGACTCTCGAAGAGCTGGTCTCGTCACCACCGCAAACCGGCCCCGAACGGCAGAGAGTTCTCGTCGTCCCCGTGCAGTACGGCGGTGACAAGGGGCCCGACCTGCCGTTCGTCGCGCAGTACGCCAGGCTTTCCGAGAGTGAAGTCATCAAGATACATACTGCGCCCAAGTACTTGGTGTATATGGTGGGATTCTCGCCCGGTTATGCGTACATGGGCGGGCTCGACTCAAGGCTTTTCGTGCCGCGCCTGGGTACCCCGAGGCTGTCCACTCCGGCGGGTGCGGTGGTCATAGGAGGCACGCAGACCGGCATCCACCCGACCGAGACACCCGGAGGCATGCGGATTGTCGGGATCACTCCCCTGAGACTGTTTGATCCTGCCAGGGATAACCCGTTCCTGGTCGATGCTGGGATGATTCTCGTGCTGAGGGCAATTGACGGAGAAGAGTTCGCCCGCATCGAGAAGGAAGTCGCCGGGGGAACTTTCGAGCCGGAGGTGTACTATGAGCCAGAGCGCATTTGAGGTCCTGGAGGCAGGCTTTCTCACCACCGTCCAGGATGCCGGGCGCATTGGTTACCGCCGGTTCGGGATGCCCCTGTCTGGGGCTATGGACCAGTATGCGCTCGCAGTTGCGAACACCTTGTTGGGGAACCAGCCGGGCGATGCCGCGTTGGAGTGTACAATCGTAGGGCCTGCTCTGCGCTTCCTCCAGACGACGTGGTTCTCGGTTACGGGCGCAGACTGCCTGCCTACGCTTGACGGCAATCCTGTGCCCACCTGGCAGGCATGCCTGGCTCCCGAGGGTTCGACGCTCGCGATCGGGGCCGTGACCCGGGGGACGCGTGCCTATGTGGCAGTACGGGGTGGCATCGACGTGCCCCCTTTCATGGGAAGCCGGTCGACGTGCACGATAGTCTCGGTCGGCGGGTTCAAAGGCAGACCTCTCCAGCCGGGTGATGTTATGCCCACCGGCGCGCCGGCATTTCCACCCGGCGCACTGCCTGAGGATACTGTCGTCCCGCTCCCCGGCAGCTGGAGGCCCCGCCAGTACGCTGGGCTGACGCATGTGCGCGTCGTCCTCGGGCCCCAGGACTACTACTTTACTGAGGAAGCCAAGGCAACTTTCCTCAGCGCCTCCTACGGTGTGACCAGCGGCTCCAACCGGATGGGCTACC
>Ga0315277_10002043_pt1 | contig 28438 bp, 29 predicted proteins | sample YL17G05_15_MG_FD_203695 | JGI IMG/M metagenome (GOLD analysis project Ga0315277, IMG submission 203695) | Sediment microbial communities from Yellowstone Lake, YNP, Wyoming, USA - YL17G05_15 | ecosystem: Environmental > Aquatic > Freshwater > Lake > Sediment | place: USA: Wyoming | collected... | reverse complement strand
ACCACACGTCGACTCGCAGCATCGCTTTCACGGTTGCGGCTGCATCATCATCTACAGTCGCCACGTGTTTTGCAGGCGTCATTATTCCTTTGACCCTCATCGGAGAGACGGACGACGAAATAGTCATGACATCGCGGCGGGAGGCTTTTCCCAGAAGTTTTCTGTGATCATTTGTTACGGGAAGAATTCTTAGGCCTAGGTCTCGTATTATTGCGCGTGCTTTTGTGGCAAGTTCATCTTCATAGATAGATGGGTGTCTTTCATTCATTATTTCCTTAACGAGCAAGCGTGACTTACTCCTCGGCTTCTTCTTCCAGCTCGACTCTGCAATCTTCACACAAAAATTCGCCATTATGAGGTTTCAGGTCGTCTGACCATACCCCACAGTGATCACAGTAGCCGGCGAGTGGAGCAGCCTCCTCCGATTCTTCCTGAGCTCTGTTCTCGTTCTCTATGCGCGCACGTTCTTGGATAATCTCAAGTAGCTCAGGCATGACAGCCAACACGTCCTTGCTTGACAATAACCCAGTGATTTGCCCTCTGTACACGACAGCCAATCTTCTGATGTTCAGCCGACTCATTCTTCTAGCTGCGTCACTGATAGTAGCGTCAGGTTCTATCGTGATCAGAGGCGAGGTCATGACCTCGGAGGCTTTCAGAGAGTCGGGCTTGGCATTTTTCGCCAACACTCTCACAACGAGGTCTCTCTCAGTTATTATTCCGAGAGGTTTTCCTTCTTTGTTCGTAACTATTATACAACCCAAATCTTCCTTGTCCATCAGCTCTGCAGCACGGTTTGCCGGTGAATTCTCTCCAATAGTTATCACTGGGCTACTCATAACGTCCTTGACTAACATCTTCGATCTTAACCCGATTTCAGCCATTGTCTCAGCCACTTCAACGATTCAAGCCATGCCTAGCTTCACTCAACTCAACAGACATCCCGAATTTAAAACTTGCTAATAGAAGAACCGCATTCTTTGCGCGGCGATTCCACATCACTTCCCAGCTCTGAAGTATCATGACAGCGCAGAATCGTTCGGGAGGCGACGTGACAGAATGCAGGCAACATGACGGTATCGGCTTTTCATTAGTGAACGTTACAGAGAGCAGATTTGCCGCAAAGCAGTGGCATGTTTTTGCATGGGAACAGATATATAAAGAAGGCGTTCCAATTACTTGTCGGTCAAAGTTAAGGAGTATTATAGGATTGCCGTTTAAGCGCAAGAGTCGGGGAAGATCCAAAGGCGGGAAAGGCAGCGGCGCCACTGTCCAATGTGCTGGCTGCGGGCAGATTGTCCCCCGCGACAAGGCTAAGCGGTCTACTCGGAGGATCTCTCTTGTTGACTATGCCTTAGCGAAGGAGCTTCGTCAGAAAGGCACGTATATAGCCTCTTCGTCTGACACGAGACTTTATTGCGTTTCATGCGCCGTACACCGTGGGATCGTCAAAGTCAGAGCCGAGAAAGAACGACACATGCGTCAAAGAAGATTTTAATTCCTAGCAGGTTTCCTTTTTCTTCAACCTCGAATAGGCATAGAGACTTCTCTGTAGAACAGTCAGGTTAGAAAGTACCGCAAGTAACACAATAGCAAGGTTCATCACCGTCGTGGTCTGCCAAAATATGGCCACTGCGCTTGCAACCGTTAGTATGATGATGCGTTCCGCCCTCTCAGCTATGCCGACTGATTCCATCCTCACGTTTACTGCTTCAGCTTTTGCTCGACTGTAGCTTACTAGCAATGAACCAGTTAAGGCTATCAATCCCCACAGAAGGGAACAGAGTCCGCCTATAATCACTCCAACATAGACCGCTGCGTCCGCGTATCTGTCCAGCAGAGAATCCAAGAAGCTTCCGAATGGCGTTGCCTGCTGATAAAGCCGGGCTACAACTCCATCTAAAGCGTCGCAAAAACCAGATAGTAATAGCAGAATAATCGCAATAGGAAGAGAGAAGGCGACATATTGCCATTCTGCGTAGGCCAATGCCGCACCTAGGGCAAATATTATTCCCAACGTGCTGATCCTATTAGGTGTCAAACCTATTCTGTGGGCTGCTCTTGCTTCGGCTGTGAGCATCTGTTGAACCTTTTGCTTCAGCTTAGTGAGCATTCGCAGATTCTCCAGCAATTCTTATCTAAGCCAAGGAATATGTTAAGAATGCTATTGACAGTTTAAAGGTGTTTAGAACGATCAGCATCACCAGTTTGAAAGTTGATGGAAAAAACTGTTTGGGACTGCATGTGGATTTGCCCGAATGTCCAGCGCCACTGCTCTTGATAACAGCAGAGAAAGGCTTTGTTATGTGCGGCTTTCTAAACATTGAAGTGGCCGAAAAAACCGGTGCTTCTGCAGCCCTGGTCAGCGGGGTTAAATCATTTGAAGACGTGTTGAACGCTCCAGTGAAAGCGATAACATCAAAAGCTAAGAACCTTGGGGTTCAAGAGGGAATGAAGGGCTCAGACGCTTTGAAGCATATGTTCTGAAGGCGTGTTCGATCTCTGTCAAGAACCTTCGTATGTGCGATGCTCTGGTTGATACAATGTGGGCAACCAATTATGCAAACAGACTTCATATCCGCAACTTTTCTGAGGATATGCAAGTCATCAATAAGTATTGAGAAACTACCCAGAATCGTCACGCTATATTTGTGAATGAACTGAATAAAATGTTTGGTTGTTGTGATAAAACTTTACCGCACACACATAACTATGGGCGACCTTCTCCATCTCGGCAAAGGGTAAAAAGCAAGTGAAAAAGATTCTAGGGCTTCTTTTTCATCTCATGGCGTATCCACCAGATGACTCCTATAGCTATAGGAATCCCGAAGATGACTAGAATCCAGATTAGTATCCAAAGCATAGAATACACGACATAGTCAAATGTCCAAGTAGCAAAAGCAACATTCCAGTTTCCATCAATGAAAACCTTGATGCAGAACGCAACAAAAAACAATAGCGATACTCCTCCTCCTCCGCTTGTCGCACGTGAGCGCTTGCCAAAGAAATGATATTCCTTCTTTTCATCACTAGGTAATCTTCTCCACCATAACCAACCTGCCACTGCCGCTAAAATTACAGGAACTCCGATTAAGAGAAGTTCCCAGAAAATCGCATGTAAAATAAACGTCACTAAATGTCCCATTGTCCATAATCCCAAAGTCGCCGGCACCATACCTGTTGATTGAGCATCACCTACGAACCACAAAAAGACATAAATTGCACCTACCGATGCCAAAATAACTGCCACTACAAATAAAGCAACCATGTTCAAATGCTTTCGCAGGAATTTCTTCCAGCCCTCGGAACCATTTTCTGACACAGTTTCCCCCATCATGAATTCCTCTTCCTTTTAAGTCTCATAACATTGAACCATTCCACCGAAGAAGCCTTTGTGCTTCTTCATGGATTCCACTTGGTTCACCGCATCCAGTTTGGTCCATTAGAATATATGACTTGCGATGGTTTACCCATTCTGTTGCTAAGTTTTGGCTTCGTCTGTTACTTCAGCTAGCGCGCGCATCAAATAGAACATAGTTTCATAATTCATTAATAGGTCTCACTTATACTACAGAATACAGAGATTCCAACATCAGGTTGGTTTTTCCCTGCAAATGCTGAGTGGAAGGAGGTGGGATGAGGTGAGGAAAGTTTTGACGCTTGTCATAGCTTTGCTAGCGATGTCAGTTATAACGCCTGTAATGGCGTCTGCCACACGAACGGGTGTTACAGGAACTATAAGTTTGACTGCAACTTCGGCAGGTGACCTTCATGTCACTAAGAGTGGCATACTGCACCAAGTAGGCGCGCAAGCATCAGGACCTGCTGTAAGTACGAGTGCGGAGTTGTCGGGCACAATGGAAATCGAACTGAATGCCAATTTCAACTTGAATACTGGAGAAGGCGTTGCTTTTGGTTCATTCGTGATCAGCGGTGCTCAGGGTTCGTATGAGGGAATGTTCAGAGTACGGGACACAGGCTTTATCCATTTCACGGGTACAGGTGAAGGACATGGCACAGATGCATACGAGGGTAAGATGGTGCAACTTCAATTCGACGGAATAGACTTGTATAGAGACGCCGATCCGAATACAAATGGTATTACAATGACTTTTTCGGGATCTATACTGTCCCCAAAAGGTACCTAGTTGCGATCGATCGGAACAATGTGTCATCAATATTATCCTCTTTTATTATGCAATTTACAGTGCCTAGCTCGCGCGCGCAACAATCCGTCACAGGAAATCTTCTTCCAGAACCCTTTCTGTAACCAATTAGTTTTGGACTCCCTTCTGCCTAATGGTGAAAGAATGAAAAAGTGTAACAAGTTACTATGCGCGCGTCGGAAAGCTACTGCCACAATAGTGATGTCTTGAATGTCCACTTTTCCATCATGGTTCAGGTCTCTCACAAGAGAGACAAAAAAGGTAAGTTCAGGGGACACAATTTGTTCTTAGCGTCACGACTTAGATATCCGAACGTAGTCTTGGCCTTGAATTGCCAGTCCGCGTGCTGCTGGGTAGAGGTTGCCCTTGATGATTAGAGGAATGGTTTCTCCCACATGTCCCATTAACCCGAGTTTTGTCACTACCGTTCGAGTGTCGAAGTAAAACACAATGTCTAGATAGCCATCTCCTTCCAGGGCGTGGCCGCCGCCTGGCGATCCAATGTATGGAGTTGCAACGTCTTGATAGCTCCATCGGATCGGAGAAGCTCCTTGTGCAATTCCTGCAATGTATAATTTCACAGTGGTGGGATCAACTGTTTTTACGTCGAAGTCTTTGGTGCCGCAGATGGCAACTGCAAACATGCCCCTGCTGCCTAGTTTTATTGGGTTCGGCCAAGAACTTGGCTTGATGTCAACGTAAACGGGGATTGGGATGATGGTGACCGTTCCGTCGATGAATTCGTTATCAGCGGTGTGCGTTTCTCCTGTGACTTGAGGCACTTCAGCCCTTATGGTGTAGGTTCCTGGAGAAACGTCTGCAGTGTCCCAAGTGAACGTCAAGGTTGTGCTGGCTCCCGTCGAAAGGGTTACGCTCATCGTTCCGATAAGGGTGCTGTCATAGTACGTGTTTACGTCAAAGGTATCCTGAACGGTGCCCTCGTTGAGAACTTTAACTTCAACAGAAACTGGATTTCCAACGATCGCGGTGGTCGGGGAAGCCTTGACATCGGTGACAGCGATATCATGGTATGGAGACCCTGCGCCGCCTGGATCCACGATGACGCCGTTGACTGTTTGATCCGAATCTCCTATTCCACCGTCTGTGAGAGTGACTGTTATTTCGCCATCTCCGTCATCGCTACCGATGGGAAGTGAAAACCACCCTATGCCGGATTGATATTTCCAATATTGAGAGCCTATGGGAACCGGGGAAGGCATCTGGATATATAAGGTTACAGTTTGTCCAGGCGTCAGATCTTGTATTGTGAAGGAGAAGAGTCCATCAGGCAGTGTGACTCCTGGGGGTTTGGTTTGCTGAGCATCATAAGGCAAACTGTTTTCGTCTACGGCTTGGAGGTCAGTTAAGGTGCCAGTATTTGATGTAAAGCCAGCGGTTCCTGTCCCGGTTGAGGTTGATACTGGCGCTCCTGTAACGATGAACTTTGTGTACGCACTTGTTACTCTGGTTGCGAAATCGTCCCAACTGGAGTAGGCAAACACCGGCTCATTAAATGTAAGGGGTGGACCTGGAGGCCAGAGGTAATCTACATGCAGGTACAGTTTAACGTCCTTCGTTTCACCTGGCATAAGTGTGAATTGAGTTGAGTAGGGATACGGACCATCAGTCCAATTGCAGTGAGGCCACCTTCCAGGGAGTACGTCCCAGAACCACGCGCGCATGTCACCTTGGAGTATAACCGTCTGTTCCACGTTTAGATTGTTTGTAACTGTGACTGTGTAGCACGCTGACACTTCAGCCGGTACAGATAGGCTCTGTGGGCTTATTGTTAGACTGACCGGAGGCTGTCCAACATTTACAAGGCCATCGGTTTGACCGCCTATTCTATCTGTGTATGTATAACCTGTTGTGAAGACACCCTCTGCATGACCTGAGACTGAACCTGTGATCAGTCCTTCAGCCTCAACAAACATTCCAAACGTGCCTAGACTATCCGCTCTGACTTCCCATTGAGCAGTAGCCGTGCTACCTGACGGAAGCGTCCCCTGAGGGTAGTCTGTGGCTGTCAGGGTTTTCATGGATGTTTCATCCTCCGCAAGGCTTAGTCCCTCCGGCAAATGAATTGTCACCTTCGACGACGATGCCGAGTAATCCGCGGAGAAAACTGCGGGACGTTGATAGGTCACCGTTGCTGTTACAGTGAATATCTGGCCCTGCATCGGGGCAGCAGTATAGCTTAGAGACACGTCCCAGGGATAGGTAACAAGTGCCCAGTTGCCTGAAAAAGACCATAGATCTGAGAATGTAGAGTAGCTATAGACGTTGTCAGGTCCCCCCCACGTGGGGTCCTTTCCATCCCCTGTCCAACCCTTTGGCAAGGGATCATGCACAGTTATGGTCTGAGCGTTTGAATCGTAGCCGACAACCACCCTGAAGTGACCCCAATCATGGGATGGATCATTCCATGTCAAAACCACTACAGGATAGCCACCATCTATCAAGGCCTCGACGGAATCTATCGAGAGAGAAGCTTCGAATGCTGCATAGCCCAGCCCCCTGGCAGTGTAGCCCGTAACGTGCGTTGACAGTTCTCCTGCGGAAAGGCTGAGATTACTGAAATGTCCTGCCCTCCTGATCTCGTACTTGTAGGAACCAAAGGGATGTGGCGAAGTGCCATCAGTTCGTGCCGCATCAGCTATCTCACTCTGAGCTACATCAGCACCGTAATAGTCAAAGACCATCTCTAAGCAGGCTGGTCCGCAGTAGTACCAATTGGGTTGGGAGTGATAGGGAACACCAATGTGCTGTGAAGGCAGCGCGAACGCACTATGCAAGGATAATGGGCTGGTCAAAACGATTGTGGCAGCAATGATAATCAGAGCTACGCCCCTGATCTCTCCGTTTTGCATTTTCAATTCTCCTTTCTTCGCACTTTATCTCGAAATGCGCGTATGACGAATAGTTCGATGTTGTTTAATAGTCTTGTGAAACCATCTTCTACTGCAAAAAAAGAATCAGCATGTCCACCAATTTGGCATCAAATACAATGTGGCACGTGCATAAAATGTCGCCCGCGCTAATACTATCTTACAATCGCCGCTCATAAGGTCTTATTTTAGTCTCAAAAGCTCAAGACACGGCTATCTATATATTTATTTAATAATTACTACGTACTACGTGATACATTCTGCTATAACATACTGCAGTATGAGCAACTTGAGACAGTTCTGAAACGTTATTGAGACCGTCGTTGGGTTGGGATAAAACTTTACGCGCGCGCGTCTGTAATAACCAAAGATACGATAAGATCATGTACATTGGACCATCAAGAACTTTAACTCCAAGGAGTCATAATATCTTCAGAAACTATTGGATTTATACTCTTTTCTTTCGTAATAACTAGGAAGATAATGATCGAAAAAGGGATTGAGCGGGAGTCTGGCCTTTGTCTGGAGAGAAGCTTCTTGATGACGTTGCGGCTGAAGTTGTGATTTGCACGCGCTGCTCCCTTTGGAAGGGACGGAAAAAAGCCGTTCTAGGTGAAGGTAATCCGCAGGCTAGGATTATGTTAATAGGCGAGGCACCGGGTTCTTCGGAGGATCTTAAAGGGAGGCCTTTCGTTGGGGCGGCTGGTCAATTTCTGGAGACGTTGTTGTTTCAAATCGGGTTTTCAAGGGAAGAAGTCTTCATCTGTAACATCGTGAAGTGTAGGCCGCCTAGAAACCGACCTCCTAGACCTGAGGAAGTCCAAACTTGCACGCCTTACTTGGACAGGCAGATGAAGATTATCAAGCCCGAACTTGTCATTACGCTCGGAAACTGTTCCACGGCTTACGTTTTTTCTAAAGCTCATCTTCCTCTGGCTGGCATAACGACGGTCCATGGCAAATTCCGCCAGGTCACTCTGGATGGCGTGCAAGTGACGGTTTTCCCAACATTTCATCCAGCCGCAGCTCTCTATAGCGGAAAATACAAGGATCAGATTACGGCGGACTTTGAGCTTTTGAAGAAAGAGCTAGAGAAGAGGGCGCGCGCAAAGTGAGAAACAACGGTTTTTGATGGCGTTTTGTTGCAAAATACCTGTTACAATCAGTTGCAATCCCTGTTCTTTGCGATTCCTGAAATCAACGTAAACACAACATCATTTCTGAGAGAATTTTCTCAAACTGTAGCAGAGGAAGAGGAAAAGCTAACATAGTGAGCGAAGAGTCCAAAAAGGGCTTTTTTGGTCTTCCTGTACTTCTTAAATCATCTTCTGTCCTCATAATAATGCATTCTCACTTTCCTTTGCCAGTTCAAAAGAACTTCTCTAAGAGCATTTCTATTATCTTTTGAAATTCTCCCTATCGGTATTCTGTGAATGAATACATCAGTAACGCCGGGATCAAATACTCCTCCAACTATTGTAGATTCTTTGAAAACCGTTAACGGTAGTCCTAATCCAAACAAAACACCTGCCTCCAATTGATTCCATGGAGTTGGAAATGAAATATGTTCTCTTTGTATCTTTTCCTCTTTTGTTCTCTTTTTCCAAACACCATTGCTCGTTGAAAATTGCTCAAAGCCCAATATAATTCCACCAGAACAATGCTTTGCTAGAACAAATACTTCCTTAAGGGGATAATCCGTCGGATAATCAGTACGACCTAATGCACGTGGCTCTAGTCCAAATTCTTCAACAATGCTAACAATGATTTCCCTTGCATTCATCTGATCCTTGTTTAATATTGTAGGGCATGAAACAAATATCGGTATCTTCATTTTTTCACCTCAATAGCACGCATGGTAGTTCCTAGCGCGCGCTTGTGGATGATTCTTTCCAATGCTCCTAACAGCGGATATCCTATTAGTCCTGTTGCCACAAATTCACCAAAGGCAATAGATAGCAAGCTGAGTGCGTATGGCACATTGTAGAAAGATGCAACGTATACGCTCACACCTACCGCGTTTATCAACACAGGATAGAGGCATGCAATTGTCTTCTTGCCGCCGCTGACCTTCCAGGAAAGTAGTGCTGCAAGAAGTGTCAGTAAAGGACCAAAGACGATGTCAGGTAAACCAACCGGGCTAAACATATTCGCAATAATACATCCTAATGTCAGACCCGCAACAGCAGGTAGTCCAAAGAGAAAGGGTAGTGGCGTAAGAGACTCGCTGAGTCTGATCTGGATCCATGAATAGCCGAGCGAACCCAAAACAACTGTCAGACTTGCGTACAATGATGCGACTATTGACGTCATCACGATTTTCGAGCTCAAATCCTTTGTTTTGATTCTCTGCATCACATGTTGCCCCTAGTTATGCGAATCTCGCGAGTGAATGAAGAGCCAAGAGGCGAAGGAAATTCTGATTAACATAAAAAGATAAATCTAGATTTAAACAATATGTTTGACTAGCAGAAGGAAAAATTGTGTCGGCTTTGTCTCAAAAAGCATCCAACATGGGATTTCGACATGGAACAGTGTAAAATCGTTCATGAATCTGCAAGACTCTCGAGGGTCACTGAAATTGTCATTAGCGGTAAGGAACTTCTGACGCCTTCGTATTTTCCCTCAATATCTAGTTATGGAGTTAAGTTTTCAATGAGAGACATGCTATACCTGTTGAAATTCCATAAGTATCCACGCCTTTTGCTTTCTGCTTATGATCTGCACAATTCGGAGCCACGAGAGAAAACGGAGCTAATGTCCATCATCAAAAGCTATTGCCAGAAAGGCTTTTTGTTTATGGATAGTGGCCTGTATGAAAGCTCATGGAGAAAAGACCCGAACTGGGATATGAACTCCTACAAGAGTCTGTTATCACAGATCCAATTCGACCTGTACACAAGTTTCGACGTTTTGCCTAAGACCAAGAAAAAAGAAACGGGAGAGGAGTTCAAAGATAAGACGTTCAAGAACGTGCTCGAATCATCGGTATTCCAGAATGACAATCTTTTTATCGCCATAATGCATGGCTCGTCACCTGAGGCGCTTGTTTCCCTTGTAGGGGAACTCGCAAAGGGACATCCAAATCTGTGTGGTGCGGTTGCCATAGCGGAAAGAGACTGTGGCTATAATATTCTTGAAAGAGCCGGAACCATCTCTGAAATAAGGCGAACACTGAACCAAAACAATAAGGAGAATGTTCTACATATACTAGGTTGCGGAAATCCGTTGTCGATGCTTCTTTTCTCATACTGCGGTGCCGACACGTTTGACAGCCTAGATTGGATGAAATATGTCATAAACCCTGATCCAAACAGCCTATTGATAAATGACTTCTCCCATCTTCCCCTACTAAATTGCAAGTGCCGAATTTGCGATAGCCCTAAACAGAAAAGTGCTGATTACCTAGAAAAAGTCTTACTGCACAATTTGCTCTTCTATCAAGGCTTTGTCGTTCAAATCCAATCTCTCATTAAGCATGACAATCTCGAAAACTATCTACGCGTGCACTTTGGCGACAATATTATTGACCAGGTGAACGAGAGTTAATGATTGCGGATTACATCCGTCAAGTAGCATTACTCCTCTCTGAAACGTCTCAAGCTTTTATATTCTCAAAATCTAAATCAAAGGCTGAATTCGAGTAGAACGGAGGTTCAAAAGACGGGCGGAGATGTGAATCAAACCCTTGTCCAAGTCCTACGCGAATATGACACAGCAGCTGATCTTCTTGGCAAATGTCAAACGTGGGATAAGATGACAGAAGAAGAGCTTTGGCAGACATTGTGCCTTTGCATTCTATCAAGTAATGTGCCTTATGAATCCGCACAATCGGCATTATCTCATTTGGTCGATAATGAGTACCTTCGACTCAGATGGATTGTGGAGACACCCAATTCTGAGAACCTAATAGCAGAAGAGCTGTCCAAACCATTCTATTTGCCAGTCAAACTCGACGGATCATGTCGAAAATATCGCTTCCCCAATGTTCGAGCAAGGAATATCGTACAGGCTGCGAGAGTCATGTTTTCAGAGAAACTTTCGCTATCAGAGGTTCTTGCACGTCATGACTCTGAAAGAATAATTAGAGACACTCTTGTTGCCAAAATCCCGGGCATAGGACTAAAGGAAGCCTCACATTTCCTCAGAGACATAGGATACTCAAACAATCTTGCAATTATAGATTCGCATGTGGCCTCCTTTCTTGCAGAGATCAAGGCGATCTCACGGGAGGAAGTCAAAATGATCAATCGCAGCACGTACTTCGAACTGGAGAGTATTCTTCAAAAACTATGCAAGGAACACAACGTTAGTCTCTCTGTTTTTGATATCGCAGTGTGGCGCTACATGAGAAAGAGGTAGAAGAATGCGAGTCGTCGCGTTAAGCTCGGGTGGTGTGGATTCATCAGTGACCATGCTATTATTGAAGAAGAGAAACTATTCCATCTTTCCACTCTTCGTCAACTATGGGCAGCTATCAGCAGAACATGAATGGAATGCATGCCAGAAAACATGCGAATTCCTCGGTTTGAAACCTGAACGAATGGAGGTACAGGGTTTCGGAAAGCTAATTCCAAGTGGAATCACCAGCCATGATTGTGATATTGAGAAGGAAGCTTTCTTGCCTACGAGAAATCTCTTGTTTTTGACACTAGGTGCAGCATATGGCTATGCTAAGGCAGCGCACGTGGTCGCAATAGGCTTGCTTTCGAATCCAATTTTCCCAGATCAAACCAGCGCCTTTGTACAAGAAGCACAGAAAACTATTAGCAAAGCGTTGGGTATCGATATTACTATTCTGGCACCTTTGATATCGCTAGACAAATCTGATACTCTGAGACTTGCCAGAAAATATGGACTTCCGATAGAATATACCTATTCATGCCACTCAGGTGGGGAGAAACCTTGCGGTCGCTGTATCTCATGTAAAGAAAGAATCGCAGCAGAAAGATGCCTAGCTGGGAATAGTTCTCGTTACTGACATTAGCAGTTAGTGTCCGATGAAAGCCTTTATTTGCAGTTTTCCAGATATACTACGTAGCAGGAAGGGGTGTGATCTCTTGGGTGGCGGCACTTCTGGTTATTCTGTCAAGCCGAGTAGAAGCGAAGGAGAAGCTGAAGGAATATTCGACTCCGCGACGAAAGAAGCAGAAAGATCGCGAGTCCGGAATGTTTTCATCAGTTTTCACGTAGACGATGAAAGCCAAGTCAATCTCTTACGCAGTCAGGCCAAGGGTGAGAATTTTGACATCGAATTTAGAGACTATTCCATTAAGGAACCATTTGACGAAGCATGGAGAACAAATTGCAGGGAAAGAATAGCACAAACGTCAATGCTAATCTGCATGATTGGACCCGGAACAGCTGAACGTCCAGCAGTTAACTGGGAAATAGAAGAAGCCTATCGTCAAGGAAAGCAAGTAATAGGTGTCAGAATATATCGAGACAGAAATGATCCCATTCCAAAACCACTCTTGGAACACAAAGCGCCTGTCGTGAACTGGGATCTCAAAGAGATTTCAACGCTGCTTGACAAAAGGTGAAAGAGACGAAAGAGAACACCTCTCAAGATGATATTCCTGGCTCACAGTTGTCTGCTGTTGACGAAAAGTCTTATGGCAGCAATTACAAAAAGCATTTGTTCATGCAATACAAATTATGCGTCGAGATGGCCGACAGAACCTCATCCAGACGTATTACGGCAAACAATTTCTTCCTAAGTGTAAACACGGTATTGGTTGCAGTCATTGGCGCCTTGTCACGACTTGGATCGATCTCTATTTCGTACAGTTTGCTTTGGGCGATTATTGCGTCGGTTGCTGGTGTTCTATTCTGTTTGTGTTGGGCAACAACTATTCGTCGTTACAGAGATTTGAACAATGCCAAATTCAACGTGATAAACGCTATCGAAAAGAAGCTACCTGCTTCAGCATTCACAAGTGAGTGGAAATATCTGTGCCGAGGGAAAAACGCAGATGAATATAGACATCTGACGGCTGTAGAGTATTGGGTGCCCATGATTTTCGCTGCTTTATACGTTTTGTTGATCATTGTGGTATCGATTCTTTCATGGAATTTTTTGTCACACGGGCTATTAGACCCTTGACGATTAGTGTCGGCACCGTTCGGTCACTCGCGCGCGCAGAAGGCTTCAGCGGGCACGGCTCTCGCATTCACGAGCGATCTTTTCGTTAGGGCAGTCAGTAGCACAAACGTGTACGTTACAGGTGTCAACTTCACCGCTGAAAATGTAGGGACCCAGAACATAAGAAACTTCACGCTTGCTCTCCAGGAAGCTTAATCTCGGCTTTTTTCTTATCGACAAGTTTGAACTCGTAGACGATGACGACCTTCCTAGGATCTCGCTTATCTTGAGCAAATTCTGTCCAATTCATCGCGCAGTTTTTTGAAAGGTAGAAACCGCTGTTTCTGATTTTGACTCTGATCTGGTCTAGATCATTCGCCGTAAGTAGTCAAAGCGCGAGCAAGCGCAGCGTGCGCGCTAGTAAAATGGGTTCAATGGGGACAATTTATTTCTGGAATAGGGCTCCCAAGAACCATACTAAGAGGCCAACAGCAGCTACTTTTGCACCGATTTCCAATGCTTTCTCAGGGTTTTGATAAGCCCAGGCGAGCAACTTAACCTCGGGCGACAAAGCAACTTCTGCATCGTCATATTTTCGTATCGAACCGTAGCTTCTAATTGCCATTTGTGTTCACAGATATGCAAATCGGTACGCAAATATATAAATATTCCTATTGCGCCTATTTTTGTAGGTGCCTGCCATGGTGGATGTTAGATGCAAAGACTTCAACGATGTTCTTTGGACATATGTTGTGGAAAATGCGAACCGCAGAGGAATTTCCCGATGCGAAGCTTTGCAAGAAATCGTTAAGGAACATATGAAGTTCCTCATGGAGGCTCAAAAAGCAAGAATGGAGCGTGCTGAGAGTGTCGAGAAAGAAAGATGATGATTGGGTTGAAGACCTAATCAAACTCGGAATAGGCTTATTGGCAATTTACTTTATTGGCAAATTAATGGAACCGACCCAAGGCAGTACTGAACAAGATGTAAATTGTCCAAAGTGTGGGGCACGCATTAAGAAGTGGGCTTTGAAATGCCCAGTCTGCAGAACAAAGCTCCTTTCGTGGTAGCAACTAGTTGTGCCTCAACAGAAAAACGCTAGAATTTGATTCGATGACATCTTAAGAAGAAAGTGCGCGCGCAGTGTTTAGGCTAAATAGTGGTTTCCTGTAAGTCTTGGTACAGGTTCCAAATGATATAAATGAGATAAACGATCTAACCCCGCTAAGTGATTCACCTCAAATCACCTTTTGAATCCTCTATCACACCTAAACCTTTGGCTATTCGCATCACGATGTCCTTCTTGCGCGCGCATTGTGAACGCAATCATTGCATTTAATCGAGAAGTGCAAGTATTATAACCCTGCAAAAAGCAATAAGCATTGGTTGAAATGACTGGCGGATTAGTAAACGAAAAGACGCTTGAACTTGATATTACACATGAAAGCATGTCCGCTGTCCAAATAGGCGCATTTGGATTTACCCAGCAACAGGAATCGTTGACCGGGGGAGATGTTTTCTTTCCTTGCGCAAGACCATTGATTATTCAGTTCAAGGCCGCAAAATCAGGTATAGACAACTCGATAGCCAAGTTCTGCATCAACAACAACGTGCACAAGAACCAACATCTAACGCTGAGCAGAATTGGGGCAAGTGGTTTGTGCGACACTGTTTACGCATTTCCTTTGATTGTCACTCATAGCTTTCTTACTTCTGTCTTTGGACGATTCTTGGACTTCACTCAAATGGTTCATGCACATCAACTAACTGGTAACCTTAACTGGCATAACGAAACACATAGCGTTGAGGTATTGCAGAGTGGCAGATTTATGGTGAGATCACGCGGTACAGTTGAGGGCTACTGCTTTCCAGCAAGAAAATTCTTTGAAAAGCTAGCAAGGGAGGCAAGGGAAGAGCAAAGGCAGGCTGATAGAGAAGAGAACTTCCCAGAATATGTGAAGGGACTGACTAGGAATTTGGACGATACCGTGAAAGAGGCCGGAATCGTCGGAAACTCTGAACACACGCTCTTGATATTAGGCAAGAATCGCTCTGGAACACGATTAGGGTATATCCAACTATATCTACGCATAAAAGGGCGGAAAAAGGAGGAAAAGGAGGAGGTCTCATTCAATTAGAAAGCCAATAGATGTTGGGCTTTTGGGCCGTGAGATGACTAGCGTTTTATGGTTGGAAAGCGAGGAGCTTGGGAGGTGGATCATAGCCGACGACCACTTGCGAGAGGCGGGACTGACTACCTCAGAAACCTCGTTCCCGCTTGCATTGAATGTAACAGAAGCAAGAGTGCCTTAACATCCCGAGAATTCGAAGGGTCTTGAGAACCCGATAATACGCGTGTATTTTCAAGGGAAAATAGGAGTGCACGCTAAGAGGTTAGAAGCCTTAAATTAACCTCCAATTGTATTTTTATAGAGGGCGGGCATTGCAATGGCCGGGACCAGAAAATCAAATGGGGCGAATCTCGGTTTTGAAGAGAAATTGTGGAAGGCTGCCGATAAACTGCGGAATAACATGGATGCAGCCGAATACAAGCATGTTGTCCTAGGGCTCATTTTTCTTAAGTATATATCCGATGTCTTCATCGAAATTCATAATGAATTGAAAAATGACCCAGAAGAGTTGTCCGACCCAGAGGATATTGACGAGTACAGAGCTAGGAATGTGTTCTGGGTGCCACGTGAGGCACGATGGGATGGACTGCAGAAGAACGCGAAGCAGCCGAATATTGGCATCATTGTGGACGACGCGATGGATGCAATAGAGCGAGACAATACTTCGCTGAAAGGCGTTCTGCCCAAGAATTATGCTAGGCCAGCTTTGGACAAACAGAGGCTTGGAGAACTGATTGATTTAGTCGGTACCATTGGCTTAGGAGATAAAGAAAGCAGAAGCAAAGACATCCTTGGCAGAGTCTACGAGTACTTCTTGGGACAGTTTGCTGATGCTGAGGGCAAGAAAGGCGGGCAATTCTACACGCCAAGAAGCATAGTCCAATTACTGGTGGCCATGATAGAGCCGTTTAAAGGGAGAGTTTTTGACCCGTGCTGTGGTTCGGGTGGAATGTTTGTTCAAAGCGAGAAATTTGTTGAAGCTCATCAAGGCAGGCTAGACAACATCAGCATATACGGTCAGGAGTCGAACCAGACGACATGGCGACTGTGCAAGATGAACCTGGCGATACGGGGCATTGATTCAAAGTTTGTAATATGGAACAATGAGGGTAGCTTCCAAAACGACGCCCACAAGGATTTGAAAACAGATTACGTTCTTGCCAATCCACCATTCAATGATTCTGACTGGAAAGGCGAGTTGGTTAGAGAGGACATACGGTGGAAGTATGGAGTTCCGCCTATAGGAAACGCAAACTTCGCTTGGGTCCAACACTTCATTTACCACTTAGCACCAAGAGGAGTAGCAGGTTTCGTTCTGGCAAATGGCTCCATGAGTTCGAACACGGCAAATGAAGGAGAAATACGAAAAAACATAGTTGAAGCAGACTTGGTTGACTGTATGGTTGCGTTGCCGTCCCAGCTGTTCTACAACACAATGATTCCAGCATGCCTATGGTTCATCGCCAGAGACAAACAAAACAACAAATTCAGAGACCGAAAAGGCGAAGTACTATTTATCGATGCTAGAAAACTCGGCACGATGGTGGATAGAAGACACAGAGAACTAACTCCAGAAGACATCAAGAAGATTGCGGATACTTACCACGCGTGGAGAGGAGAAATAGTTGATGGCCAAAATGTAGGGTACAAGGGCATTCCTGGATTCTGTAAAGCAGTGAAGCCTGATGAAATAAGAAAGCAAAGTCACATACTAACGCCTGGTAGGTACGTCAGTGCGGAAGAAGAAGAGGAAGACAAGGAATCATTTGAAGAAAAGATGAGGAAGCTTACTGCGGAACTCGGCGAACAAAGGAAAGAGGGAAAAAAGCTTGACGAAGAAATAACAACAAATCTCCACGAAATCGGTTTCCATGAATTGTGAGAGGAAGTCTTGGTGGTCTTGCTGAGTGAGTAGCTCTATCGTGTTCGAAAAGACAGTTGACGCTGACATTCCAAAGGGTTGGCATAAGACTATTCTTGGACAATTAGTGACTTTTCATAGAGGTTATGACCTGCCGTTAAAGGATACTACTGGAGGCAAATATCCGATTGTAGGCTCTAATGGCATTATTGGTTATCATGATTCTTTCAAAATAAGAGGACCTGGAGTTACCATCGGTCGAAGTGGGAATTTGGGGAAACCTTTTTTTATAGAGAAAGATTACTGGCCCCATAACACTGCGTTATATGTTTCTAGGTTTGATTGCTCAGACCCATCTTTCGTTTACTATTTCCTAAAGACTTTGAACCTTGCAGATTTCAACGCCGGTAGTGCTGTTCCAACTTTGAATAGAAATCACATTCATACTATAGAGGTTGTCGTCCCGAAAGAAATAGCAGAGCAGAAAGCGATAGGCAAAGAGCTTTCATGGTTTGATTCCAAAATCGAACTTAACCAGCAGATGAACAAAAACCTTGAGGCCATTGGTCAAGCGATTTTCAAGCGTTGGTTCGTTGATTTTGAGTTTCCGAATGAGGAAGGCAAGCCCTACAAATCATCAGGCGGAGAAATGGTAGACGCTGGAGAAATAGGAAAAGAGATTCCGAAAGGATGGAAAGTCGGACGGATTGAAGACGTTGCTGATGTGGTTGGTGGAGGGACACCTTCAACAAAAGTAGAATCCTATTTCACAAATACAGGGATTCATTGGTTAACTCCAAAGGACCTCTCTGGCTTTGAGGGAAAATTCATCGACAAGGGCGCTACTGACATAACTGAAGAAGGTTTGAAAAACAGCAGTGCAAAGCTCATGCCGAAAGGAACAATTCTGTTTACGTCCAGAGCTCCCATTGGTTATCTTGCGATTGCTCTTAACAGTATTACGACAAATCAGGGTTTCAAGTCTTTAATTCCCAAGAGTAAGATGCAAACCGAATATTTGTATCAATACCTAAGAATGATAACACCCTACATTCAAAGCATTTCATGTGGTTCAACGTTTGGTGAAATTTCAGGTAGGGCAATGAAGGGAATAGAAATAGTAATCCCAGAAAAATTGATGGTTGAGAAATTTGAGGAATTTATGGCTCCCATCAATTCAAGAATCATAAACAATGTATTTAGTGTGAGAACTCTGAAGGAAATCAGAGATTCGCTTCTTCCACGGTTGATGTCAGGAAGAATAAGGATTCCAGTTGAAGAAAGGACCGCTGATAACAGAAAATGAGCAAAATCATGTCAGAGTCAGAAGTTGAGGAAGCTTGTCTTGCAATGCTCAGGGACGACCTTGCCTATGGTGTGGTTTTTGGTCCTGATATTTCTGAAGGAAGCCCTTCAGAAGAAAGGAAATACACTGAAGTAGTGTTAGTTCATCGATTACGAAGTGCTCTCCGGCGCATAAATAAGTCTATTCCCGATAGTGCGATTGAGGAAGCTGTAAAGAAAGTTCTGAGGACAGAGAGCCAGGACTTGGTAGTTAATAATCAACATTTTCACAGATTAGTTTCCAGTGGAGTTCCCGTCCAGTATAAAAGAGCAGACGGAAGCATAAAGGACGAATTGGTTTGGCTGTTTGATTTCGATGACATAAGAAAAAATGAATTCTTGGCTGTAAATCAGTTCACGATAATGGAAGAACGCAACGAGCGGCGCCCTGATATTGTTTTGTTTGTCAACGGTTTGCCGTTGGTTCTAATTGAGTTGAAGAATCCTGCAGACGAGAATGCAACAATATGGTCAGCTTTTAAGCAGTTTGAAACGTACAAGCAAGAGATTCCATCTGTCTTCAGGTTCAACGAAATACTAGTCATCAGCGACGGCACGTATGCAAGAGAAGGGACTATGACCTCAAATGAGGAACGATTTACCCCCTGGAAAACCATTAACGGCAAAAAAATGCCAAAACCCATTCCTGAATATGAAGTACTGCTGAAAGGTATGCTAAGCAAAGAAGTGCTATTGGACTTGGTTAGACACTTTGTTGTTTTTGAAGCGGATAAAGACAAGAAAGACGGAAGCATCAAGATTTCTAAGAAAATCGCTGCCTATCAACAGTATAATGCGGCCCAGAAAGCCATTGGGTCAACAGTCAGCGCGACAAAAACAAACAAGAAAGCTGGAATCGTCTGGCACACGCAAGGCTCGGGTAAAAGTCTGACGATGGTGTTCTATACAGGAAAACTGGTTGTGGAGCCAGAACTTGAAAACCCAACAATAATAGTCCTAAACGATAGGAACGACCTAGATGACCAGCTTTTTGGAACTTTCGGCAGATGCCACGAGTTGCTGGGACAAGAACCAAAACAGGCTGAAACAAGAGAAAAACTCAAAGAACTGCTCAGTGTCGCGTCCGGCGGAATAGTATTTACAACCATCCAAAAGTTCTTTCCAGAAAGTGGAGCCAGAGATTACCCTCTGCTGTCAGAAAGAAAGAACATCATAATCATCGCTGACGAAGCGCACAGAAGCCAATATGGGTTTGGGCTAAAAATCCCAAGAAACGCGGACAAAGCAGTGCTCAAATACGGATATGCAAAGTACGTTAGAGACGCACTGCCTAACGCCACTTTCATTGGTTTTACAGGAACTCCAATAGAAAAGGCTGACCGAAGCACTCCCGCTGTTTTCGGCAAGTATGTGGATATTTATGATGTGGAACAAGCAGTTGAGGACGGGTCAACAGTCAAAATCTATTATGAAAGCCGACTCGCAAAACTTGAGCTCAAGCCAGAAGAACGACCCTACATCGACGAAGAATTTGAAGAAGTCACCGAAGGCGAAGAAATAGAGAGTAAAGAGTATCTAAAGAGCAAGTGGTCACGACTCGAAAAGGTCGTCGGCAGCGAAAGAAGAATCAAGAGAATCGCAAAAGACATAGTGAAACACTGGGAAAACAGGGTCTCAGTCCTCGACGGCAAAGCCATTATCGTCTGCATGAGCAGAAGAATATGCATAGAACTCCACAATGAAATTATAAAACTCAGGCCAGACTGGTACCACAAAGGCGACGACAAAGGAACAATGAAAGTAGTAATTACAGGTTCTGCAGCCGACGGGGCAGAATGGCAAGAGCATATCAGAAACAAGAAGAGAAGAAGAGAACTAGGAGAACGAATGAAAGACCCGTCCGACCCGCTAAAAATAGCGATTGTGCGGGACATGTGGCTTACTGGATTTGACGCTCCCAGCCTTCACACCATGTACTTAGACAAGCCGATGAAAGGGCACACGCTGATGCAAGCCATAGCCAGAGTAAACAGAGTGTTCAAAGACAAGAAAGGCGGATTGGTCGTTGATTACATCGGAATCGCTTACGAACTGAAGAAGGCCCTGTCAGAATACACTGAAAGCGACAGAAAACTGACAGGAATCCCTCAAGAACAAGCTGTAGCAATAATGCAAGAGAAGTTTGAAATTGTCTCTGCATTCTTCCATGGTTTTGACTACAAAAGGTTTTTTGAAGCAGAACCAAGAGCAAGAATGACCATCATCGCCGAAGCGATGGAGCAGGTCTTAAAACAAGAAGAAGGCAAAGAACGATACTTAGAACAAGTCAGCTCTTTGTTATGGGCCTTTGCTCTCGCTGTGCCGAATGAAGATGCGCTTAAGATTAGAGACGATGTTGGATTCTTCCAAGCGGTAAGGGCTGCAATCGTCAAAAACACCGAAACAAGACAATTCAAAGGCGTGGATATTGATTCAGCGATTAAGCAGATACTCTCAAAGGCAATCATATCCGACAGGGTAATCGACGTCTTCGCTGCTGCGGGCTTCAAGAAACCCGATGTTTCTATCTTGTCAGAGGAGTTCTTAGCTGAAGTAAGAGATATGCCTCAACGGAATCTAGCTTTTGAAATGCTGAAGAAACTACTTAATGATGAGATTAGATTCAGGCAGAAAAAGAACCTCATCCAAGCGAGGTCATTCGAAGAGCTTTTGGACAAGGCAATAAAGGCCTACACTAACAAAAGCATCGAAGCAGCAGAAGTCATTCAGCAACTAGTCGAACTCGCCAAGAAAATGCGAGAAGAACAAGACCGAGGCAAAGAACTGAACCTAACTGAAGATGAAGTGGCTTTCTATGACGCACTGGCAGACAACGAAAGCGCCAGAGAGGTCTTAGGAGACGAAACACTAAAAACCATAGCTAGAGAGCTGGTCGACACGGTCAGAAAGAACGTGAGCATTGACTGGACCCTAAGGGAAAGCGTTCAAGCAAAACTCAGAGTGTTAGTTAAGAAGATACTGAAAAAACACGGTTATCCTCCAGACAAACAGCAAAAGGCAACAGAAACTGTACTGGAGCAGGCAAAACTGTTATGCAAAGATTGGGCTGAGAACAACAGCTGATGTGCAATGGATTTCACCGCCTTCAACCGTAGCCCCCTAATCCATATAAGTCGGTTTTCCAAGATAATTCTTTCCTCACAGATGAGAACGTCAGTTTAACTTTACTCTCCGCGAACAGCATAGGTCGTTTCATCACTGTCTTTTTAATAGTCTGAAACAACGATGATTACAGAACGTCCATATCGAAGGATGCCTAGGTAGGAGACGCTGAAAAGGTTGGTCAAGATCTAGACCAGAGTTTCAAAGAGAAACAACCTTAAGGGCTAAACGAGCGCGCGCGTGTTGCAGCTCACCTGGCTTTGGTGATCAACTCCATCGATTTAAGCAGTCTATTGCCACAAATGAGCGAGAGTATTGGATTAACAATTCTGGGTGCGTTAATGGACGCAGTCAAAACTGATGAGGCAGCCTGAATTTCAGATTTTCTTTGATTATATCCCAGAAAATCCTCATTAATCCAAAATGTCTAGACTATCTCATCAAGATGGAAAATCTTCAGAGGCAAATCTTCAACGCGGTCTAGAGATTTGTAGTTGCACAAGGCCTTATGGATGTGAACGCGATTCTTAACGAAATCGTTGACATCCGTAGTTGCAAATACCGAAGTTCCTTTCTTCTCGCTCCAGCAGTAGGCATCCACAAATATCTGTGCGTCAGAGCGATTCTCCACTAAAGTTTGAACTATGTTCTCGCAAATTGGGTCGTAACTCATTCCTATTAGAGGCGCTTGTATTCTTCCCAAAGCATCTCCAATGCCTTTCCTAGTGATGTTGTCTTTATCGCGAATATAGCTGAGAATATCACTTGGGAATCGCGTCGCCAAAAATAATAGCAGTTCCTCAAAATGTCGGCGGTCGTTGTTATTAGCAATGTAGCTTGTATCAAAGTTTTTGAGCTTACCTCCGTCGAAAAGGAACGCTGCCAACCTTTTGTAAAACTCTTTTCTCCTTTGAAGCCTGCAATTTATCTCTGTTTTCACCCTTAGTCCAGTAAACCTATCGAAACCTGAATTGAGAAAGGTCGTGCTTTTTGAATTCCATTTTTCCCCAGGATAAGCATAAGCGAAGAAAATGCAGCTATCAACAAAAAAATTCATCATTTGGGATCTCTAGAGTTCTTTTCATAGATTTTTTCCATTGCCGAAATTGCGTCAGCAACTTCCTTGTTTACCCGAGGTAGTTTAACTAGCCTCAGATAATCTTGATGCGAGAGACTCAAGCCTTTTTCAGAAAGATTTTTCGATAGAACGGCCAATTCCGCTAAAGACTCAGTAGTTTTCTCTCTTTTTCTCTTCTGAAACTTGACTTTTTCCTCCTCTTTCCTGAGACCTTTTACCGTAAATGTTGATATCTCCAATGCAAACGGGTGCCATACGTTTTCATCGAAGAAACGTGAGAATTCACCAATCCACGTTGACCACTTTCTTAAGACTTTGTTTTGTAGATGACTCATCGCATCTACTTTCAAAATTGCTTCTTCCAAATCGGAGCTAAAATCTACGACAATCTCTGACAGGTCATCGAACTGTCTATTGGAAAAAGCAGCCATATGAAAAACTGAGACATTTCTTCTGACGTCTAAAAACCATTTATGAAAACTTTCGAGGTTCTTGAAAATAGTCGCATTGGGCAAGTCTAACGATTGATAGAGCTTAAGTTTTGCTAGGTATATACTTCCCAAGTTACTTGGGGCATCTTCGTACAAGCTTTCAAGGTACAAGTTCATTCTTGAAGGCATCATATCAATAATCTCACTCATTTGCCGCAAGGCAGATTTGACATCAATACCCATGTCTGCAGCATGAGACCGCAATCTTTGGGGAAAAGAATGACTCGCCAAATAGCGGTTTTTTAGAGAAGTAAAGTCCTCGAAACCGGCCAGTTGCGTTGAATGAATGAAACAACCATATCGATACCAGCTTCTCGTCACAGGAATATCCATCTCTTCAAAAACATTGTACAGAATCTTGTGAACGCGCCAATGCTTGAAATGATATTTGAACCAATAGTGGTCATGCTTTTGCTTCAAATAGTTGACTGTTTCAGCAAATGCCCACCTGACGATTTCGTCTTCATCGTCTTTGGTTCTTAGCATCAGAATTCTATCATAGTTACGTCTGGCGTCATCTATTTAGGTTTTCTGAATTGTCGAATTTTATTGGGGCTAAAATCCTTTGAAAATCGTCGACTTTTCCTAAAAGGCTCAGATTCTGAACCTTAAGGGAGTTTTGCAATCGATATGTCCTTTTTCAGACACTGTTCCTTCGCGGCGTTTCCAGGGAACACTGTTCCTTGTGAGCACTTGCTAGGAACACTGTTCCTTGTCGGTGCGCCAGAATTTCCTTAAACTCTCGAAGCGACGTAGCCTAGAGGTGAATTTGCCTGGTCAATCTTGTTGAAGAGTGGGAGGTGTTGGAGGAGTATGCGGGAGACAAGCAGGGCTACTATCAAGTCCTTAATGCGCTTGTCTACCTCTTAACGCGCGCTCTCTCTCACAGCCTCCTGACTGGTCTATGGTTTTGGGTATTTTGAGTGACTTCAGATTCTCGAGTTCTTGAATACTTGCTCATATGAACTGGAGAGTGTTTCTGGTTCTATTTGGAACGCCAAATCTGGTCTATGATTTCCTTTGTCATTATGAAAATAGCATAGGCTTGCTTCTCGTCAAACTTTTGCTTGTATCCCCAATGATCCATTTTACTCCTTATGCGCCAAAGTTCTTTTGGCTCGAATAGTGCCTCAAGTTTTCGACCTTCTTTTTCTTTGAGAGCATTTCCTAGAGCTTCTCTTACATCATTGAAGGATGGTGCAGATTCTGTCTCGATTGGACAGCCAAGTTTTTCAAGCTTCTTTTTCATAGTTTGTTCCACAAGATTGGAACAGATGAGAACTGAGATCCAGTTCTCGTCAACGCCTAGAAAACTGAAAGTGTTAACGATCTCTGCAGGCAACCTAAACCGTTGCTGTGCCTTGGTCAACTTTTCCTTTTCTGTTTCTAAGACCCTGCATTTCTGCTCCCATTGATATTTCTCTGATTCATTTTGAAACCTCGCGCTGTGTTCATTTTTGACCTCACTGTGTAGCTCCTGTGACATTTCTGCAAGAACCTCCGGTGGCAACATTCCAAACGTTACATTCGTGATATTGCCATCTTTATCTAGAAACCCCTTCTCTTTAAGACCTACTCGGGCCAGATTGTGCCGTTTATAGAGTCCAGGACACCATTTAGTATTGAAAAGTTGAGGAAGGACTTCCTTCAAAGAGCGATGGGGGAAGACTATTGCGCATTTTAGAGCAGCCTTCTCCTCATCAGAAAGCATAAAATAGACCGCCCTTTGGGATATCCTTACAATTGAATTATCTGATTGTTTGGCCATCTTTATCAGTTTATTATCTAGTAGAACAGTTTATTTTCCTTTCGTTTGATTGTTGGTAATGTAATTGTTCATCGGAGAAACTTCAGCTAGCGCGCGCTTGCTTGAAGCTTTTGCTTGGCACCTTTTTCAGCCTTTAGGCGCTTATTTTTGGAGGAGGCCGCACTCGTCTTCCCAGCTTTATGCGAAGCGCAATGCGGTACAACTTTCGCAGCGACTTCACAAGTTGCTCAACACTTGGCAGGCTTGAATAGATTAAGGGTACCTGATCGTACTCTGCCAGTTTTATCGATTGTTCGTCAGGTTTTGCGCCGTGAAAAACGACGACGCGGGGTTTCAAGTGGCTCACGCGCACGAGCATCATGGGCAAATTCCCATCCTCCACGTTCGTGAAGATTAGCGCACGGTCTGTTGTGGCGCCGAAAAGCTGAGAGTACTCCAAACCGGACAATGTTTCAACGGCTTTTCTGCTATCTACCACCGTGTAGCCTAACACTTCCTTGACGAATTTGCCTGAAGATGAAACTACTTCGCCCTTAATCGCCCTGCACAAGTATTCGACACGTACAGGAATTGGAAACTCGCGCAGGTCAATGATTGCCATGCTAGGCGAGCTCGTCAGCTTCGCGAACTCCTTGATGAAGCGGCTACCGCGCTCCTCATCAATCTTCAGAAGAGCCCAAACGAAACGCCTCACAAACTTGGTTCCCGGGCTCTTGCGCCTTTCACTTTCATAATCGCTGACTACTGACGGGGAGACAACCATCTTCTCAGACAAGGTTATCTGTGAAACTGCGAATAGCTCTCGCCACCTACGCATTGTTGCTCCAGGCTTGCTTGACAGGATTATCTCGCCAGCGATTCTTCTGCCAAGAACTTCGCGAATGCTCGGAGAGACGGACACTAATATTCTTCCTTTCCCACAGACAACCTTGCCCTAGAACCAACGCCATATAAAAACCTATACACGACTCATTTGACGAAGAAAACTAGGAAAATTCCCACTACCACGATTATGGAGCCTAGCATGTTTCTCGCCGTGACCTTTTCATGCAGAAGAAAAACGCCGACCAACGTCGAAAAAAGCGGAGTAGTGGAGGAAATTGGCACCGCCTGTGACTCTGGAATTTCCAAAAAGCTGTAGCCCAAAAAAAACCATCCTATTGCGAGCGCCACGATCCCACCGATGACTAGTGTTGCGGCGGTTCTCTTTTTCATCTTCAGGAAAATGTGCTGCCGGTCGATAATCGGAGACAGAGCTAACAGAAGAGCAGCGACGGATGCGGTTCTAAGAGTGTTGATTACAAACGCATCTCCTAAGCTGGGAGTGGCCCCCACACTCTTCACAGCTATGTCCATCATGGCGATGCTGATAGACCACAAGATTGCAGTTACCACCGCTGCAGCTATGCCTGTGACTGAAGAACTCTTTCGATTTTCATCCTTAGTGCCTTCGTTTTCATGGCTCAGCAGCCAAACTCCAACAAAAATGATCACAACCCCCGAGAGCAGTGGAAACGTGATCGGTTCGCCTATGAGGAAGACAGCCCAGAGCAAATTAAACAAAGGATACGTGCAAGTTATCGGAACTGCACGTGCCACGCCTATACGCTCTAAGCTTACCATGTAGAGCGTATCACCTAGCCCTAACCCGATTATGCCACTGGCAGCTGCGAGGGCAATTACGTCTGGTCGCAGGTTTGTTGTGACTCCAAGCGTGATCATGGCTATCAGAAACACAAGCAAGACAGCACTGGTGCTTGACAGTCGCACGATGTTTGCTGAAATCGGCTTTGTTTGCTGCAAGGCTCTTCTGTAAAGCATGGCTGAAATCGTCCAGCTGAGGGCTGCTCCTATCGCTGCAAGTTCGCCGATCATTGTTTCACGCAAAGGTTATTTGAGAAATCTTGCTTAAAGCTGTTAAATACCCAACGTTCGGGTTCTGTTACCTCTCCGTCGGATTGAGCATCGTGTTACTTTTCGTCGGATAACCTCAAAAACGAGCCCATAAACACTTTCTGAATTTTTCTCTTGTGAAGGAATTTGAGCTATCATAGACGTGGTTCATCTGGCTACCTTGGGTGACAGTTCATCCTGTAACAAATCGGGTGATGGAGGCGATATTGTTCTCATTCTATTAGCGCGCACGTTGATTGTGTTTCTTAACGTTTCTTCTTCTTGAGTCCTGCGTGTGGTCTTTTCTTTGGCATCTTCTTACCGAGTCTATTTATGTCGATTGTTTCTTATAGGTCTGTTAGGTTAGGATGTGTTTAGCATTAGGGAATATTCGACTCGCTGAAACTGAATATGTTTGTAGTCCATCTGTTATGAAGTTCTTTGGTTGTTTTCCCATGAGCCTTCGTGCTTGGATGAAGAGTTGTCGTGCATCGTGTTTGTCTTTTGTTTCTGCTACCTCTTGAGCTATCCAAAACCGCGTTCCATCATCGCGCGCGCAGTTTACAGTATCCAATGAACGAAGATTTTTTATACATGCACCTGCAGACTGTTGTTTTCGGAGAGTTCGAATATGCTCTTTCTGCAGATTTCAAAACATACGATTGAAAGCTGTCCAATGCATAATGAAAAAGTCAGGAAAATATCAATAGACGCTGCGAACAAAATGGACAAACTAATGAAGAAATACAGGATCAAAGTTGTTGGAAGCTGGACTTCGATGCCAGATCACACCAATATATCGGTGTATGATGCTCCGAGCATGGAAGCCCTGCTTAAATGCTCAATGGAACCTGAAATCATGGCTTGGATGAGCTACAACATGACTGAAACGAAGCCTATTATGACTCTCGACGATACAATGAAACTCTTGAAATAAACTGAAAGACAGCTTTCCCTCCTTTTTCTATGTCGCAATCACCCAATGAGTAGTCAAACAAGCAGGTAACTTAACAGTGCCGAAGCTGGAAAACTCTCATAGGCTCTTTTTGGGCTATCACCCGACTGTTAACAGGGAGAAATATCACCCGTCAAGTTACCAGAACCGTTTTTTTAGAAAGAGAGTGAGTAAGAGAGTAAGAGAGAGTTAGTTTAAGAGAGATAATATGTGAGAGAGAGAAAAAGATAAAACTTTACCCCAACCCAACCCTGCTGAAAAAGCTCGGGCTAAGTGAAAACTCATTTCAAGAAGGGCGCTTGCGTTGTCTGCCGAAAATTCGCATAGCCCCTACGCGTTTGCTGATTCTCAATTTGTCTTTCCGTACGAGATTGAATATGAAAGCAAGCGTTACCGCAACATAACCATAGAAGAGGCTGATGCTTAGGAAGGGGAACAAGGTCGAAGGAACTGATGCCCAAGGCGCTTGGGCTGCAAGTCCCATTGTCAGATTAAGGAGCGAGCTGCTCAGCTGAAGTATTAAGACCCCCAGAATAATTCCTTCTGCAATGTATTGGCAAACTGCTAATCTTTGTCTCACTTCGATCAGGGCTTTTTCAATAATACTCACGATTGAAAACATGCCCGCCGCAGTCAAAAGGATAAGAATCAGG
>Ga0315277_10002042_pt1 | contig 28438 bp, 25 predicted proteins | sample YL17G05_15_MG_FD_203695 | JGI IMG/M metagenome (GOLD analysis project Ga0315277, IMG submission 203695) | Sediment microbial communities from Yellowstone Lake, YNP, Wyoming, USA - YL17G05_15 | ecosystem: Environmental > Aquatic > Freshwater > Lake > Sediment | place: USA: Wyoming | collected... | reverse complement strand
ATTTGTTATTAATATATCTGAAATTATATTCCAACTTGTTCCCAAACTATCATAGACTAATTGTCCATCACTTGATGCTTTAATCCAATATCCTTTCCCTGGTACCAAAGAATCTGCTATCAGGTAGCCTGTGGCTGGATTATATTCATAGAAATCTGAGACGGTAAGCGTACAAGGATCATAAAAAAAAGTAGAGTACGGAACTGTAATATCAATCGAACCGACGAGATTCCATCCTTTTACCAAGGTAATACAATTCGTTGTACATTTTGTTCCGATAATATCTATTGTATCCGAAGTCGGGAATTTCAACCAGTAACCTGTTCCATGTCGGAGCGTCTCCTGTGCTACATAACCGTTTTTATAAAAAAACGCATCTGAAATTGCTCCGGGAAATAAGTCATGAGCATTTACGTTAGAAACGTGAAGCGGTAGAGATACTAAGTTCCACCCTGAATCCACACGAATGGTTGTGGCAATTTCTTGTTGATAAGCGAGTACAGGTTTACTCGTGGTTAGGCACAGCAGCGCGGAAATTAATGCCAGAAATGATGTTAACTTTCTGTTTCCCATAGTGTCTCCTAATAAAACCCCCGAAATATGCTAAGGGAAATGCAGTATTTCCTTACCGCATTGTCAATTAAGGAATATGTGTATCGTGGGGACAGTTTTTTTCGCGTAACGGAGGCGATGCTTCTCGCTGTCCCCACAATACGTACTTGTCTAGGTTACTACCTTAGCATCGGCCAGTTTGCCAAACCGAATAAGCCCTCGCTGATCGAGCGAAACTTCGACCGTATCGCCGTCTGCCAGCGTTCCCGCGAGTATTTCTTCCGATAATCTATTGACGATGTATTTCTGGATAACCCGTTTGAGCGGGCGTGCGCCGAGTGTTGGATCATAACCGAGTTTTATGAGCCATTCTTTCGCTTCCTCGGTGAATTCGAGTTTAATATTTTTTCGCTCGAGCATTTTCTTTACGCGATTCAACTGCAGCTCAATGATAGCTTTCAGATCGTCTTTGCTGAGGAGTTTAAAGAGGATGATTTCATCAATACGGTTGAGGAATTCAGGGCGTATGGATTGACGCAGCATTTCAAACAGTGCGCTTCGCAGTTCGCCGTAAATATTTTCAATTTCTGTGTTGGAAATAAATTCCCCGCCCAGACGCTCCTGAATCATCTGCGACCCGAGATTGGATGTCATAATGATAATCGTATTCTTGAAATTAACTGTTCGGCCTTTGCTGTCGGTGAGGCGTCCTTCATCGAGCACCTGCAGCAGCAGGTTGAATACTTCCGGATGAGCTTTTTCAATTTCGTCGAGCAATACAACAGAGTATGGTTTTCGCCGGATCGCTTCGGTAAGCTGACCGCCTTCCTCATAGCCGACATACCCCGGGGGCGCGCCGATGAGGCGTGATACGGAGAATTTTTCCATGTATTCGCTCATATCGATGCGGATCAGGGCGTTCTCATCGTTGAATAGGAATTCTGCGAGGGCGCGGGCAAGTTCTGTTTTTCCGACACCCGTTGATCCGAGGAAGATAAACGAACCTATCGGTCGTTTTTCATCCTGTAATCCGGCGCGGCTTCTGCGGATTGCATCGGCAACTGCGTGTACAGCTTCGTCCTGATCAATTAATCTTTCATGCAGTCGTTCTTCCAGGTGAAGGAGCTTGGTCCTTTCACTTTCAAGCATGCGGCTTACCGGAATACCTGTCCATTGCGAGACGATCTCCGCGATGTCCTCGGAATCGACCTCTTCTTTCAGCATTTTTTTGTTTTTTTGTGTTTCGGTAAGAATCCCACTTGCTTCTTTCAGCTTTTTTTCCAGCGATACTATAGTGCCGTACCGAAGTTCCGCGACTTTCGCAAGATTTCCCTGGCGTTCCTGCTGTTCTGCTTCTGTCTTTGCCTTCTCGATCTCCTCTTTCATGGTACGGATCGACTGAATAAGCTCTTTTTCATTCTGCCAGTGAACGCGGAGTTCAGACCTGTGCTGATTAAGCTCTGCGATTTCTTTAGTAATTGTTTCGAGGCGCGACTGGGTTGCCGCATCGGTTTCGCGCCTGACCGCTTCACGCTCAATTTCCAACTGCTTGATGCGGCGTTCAATCTCGTCCAGTTCTTCGGGGAGGGAGTCGATTTCAATTCGTAACTTGGATGCCGCTTCATCAACCAGATCAATAGCCTTATCGGGGAGAAAGCGGTCGCTTATGTACCGGTGGCTCAGTTCTGCTGCAGCGACAATAGCGCTGTCCATGATTCTGACACCATGGTGAATTTCGTACCGTTCTTTTAAGCCCCGAAGGATGGAAACTGTGTCTTCAACAGACGGTTCCTTGATGAGAACCGGCTGAAAGCGACGCTCGAGGGCAGGATCTTTTTCGATGTATTTGCGGTACTCATCGATCGTCGTAGCGCCTATAGCACGGAGTTCCCCCTTGGCGAGAGCAGGTTTCAGCATGTTAGCCGCATCGACTGATCCTTGCGCGGCGCCTGCGCCGACGAGAGTATGAAGCTCGTCGATGAAGAGGATGATTTCTCCTTCAGATTCGGTTATTTCCTTCAGTATGGCTTTGAGGCGTTCTTCAAATTGCCCGCGAAAGCTGGTACCCGCAACGAGTGCACCCATGTCGAGAGCAACGATCCGCTTGGTTTTTAAATTTTCCGGAATATCTCCCTGGATGATCCGTTGAGCTAACCCCTCTGCTATGGCAGTTTTCCCGACACCGGGCTCACCGATGAGTACCGGATTGTTCTTCGTACGCCGTGACAGTACCTGGAGAACGCGCCGGATTTCTTCGTCGCGGCCGATGACTGGATCAAGTTTCCCTTTTCGTGCAAGCTCGTTGAGGTCTCTACCGAATCGCTGGAGTGCCTGATATTTTTCCTCAGGTGACTGGTCCATCACGCGCTGAGTTCCGCGGATGTCCTTCAGCGCTTTGTAGATCTGGTCTTTTGTTACCCCCTGACCAATAAGAAGCTGAGATGCCTGAGATTTACCTGACACCAGCGCAAGGAGAAGATGTTCGGTACTGACATATTCGTCCTTTAACGATTGTGCTTCCTTGAGGGCGGCATCAAACAGCTGTGTCAGTGTCTGACTCAGATACTGGTTTCCTATACCCGCTCCGGAAACTTTCGGCAGTTTACCGATCACGTCATTGATTTTTATTTTGACGTAGTTGACGTTAGTTCCGATTTTCTGGAGAAGAGGTACGAAGATTCCCTCGCTATCCTGAATCAGCGCTGCGAGCAGGTGTTCAGGTTCAATTGATTGATTGCCGTAGCTGACAGCAATCTCCTGAGCATCTTGAATTGCTTCCTGTGATTTAATTGTGAATTTCTGAAGATTCATTATCTGTTTCTGTTCTCTCTTTAGGTAACTTTCCCTGACCGCTTTCCTGTTCCTCTGTCTTTTTATGTGCTTTCTGTTCTACGATTACTTCGATTGCGGATTGCTTATCCTTTGATTGAAAATCGTGGAAAGCGGTGAGGTGAGCAATACCGTGTCCGCCTTTCCATGAAATCCAGCGTTTCTTTGTGGCAATTATCAGGAAGATGACGAGGGTCAGGAAAATGATGATATAAAAAAGTATTTCTCCCGTCATTCTTCCTCTTCACTGTCTGAGCAGATCCATCTATTCAGGTTCTTAAACACTTACTTGTCTTTATCATCTACAACTTCGAAGGATGCGTCTTCGACAACCTTGTCGTCCTTCTTGCCGTTGTTGTCAGCCGGACCAGTTTGTCCCTCCGGTGGAGGCTGTGGTCCACCCTGGGGTTGTCCCTGAGCGGTTGTCTGCTGATACATCACTGATGAGGCTTCGTTCCATGCGGCATTCAATGATTCCATTTTTGCTTTGATGTCCGATACATTCCCGGCTTTTATGGCGGCATCGAGTGCATCTGCCGCGGATTCCACTTTCGATTTGAGGTTTGCCGGGATTTTCTCGCCGAAATCTTTTATTTGTTTCCGTGTCTGGAAAACAAGATTATCGGCCTGATTTTTTATGTCGACTTCCTCGCGGTGTTTCTTGTCGTCGGTTTGATGCTCCTGGGCATCTCTCTTCATCTTTTCGATTTCCTCCTTTGTGAGGCCGCTCGATGATGTGATGCGGATGCTCTGTTCTTTGTTAGTTGCCTTGTCTTTCGCGGTCACGTGGAGCATGCCATTTGCGTCTATGTCGAATGTGACCTCGATCTGCGGTATCCCGCGTTGTGCCGGGGGTATACCGTCAAGGTGGAACCGCCCGAGCGTCCGATTGTCCATAGCCATGGGCCGTTCGCCCTGCAGAATGTGTATTTCGACCGAGGGTTGGCTGTCTGATGCTGTAGAAAATATCTCGCTCTTGCGTGTCGGTATTGTTGTATTTGCCTGTATCATCTGTGTCATGACGCCGCCGAGTGTTTCAATGCCCAGAGTCAACGGAGTAACATCGAGCAGTAAGACATCAGTCACATCGCCGGTAAGAACGCCGCCCTGGATGGCAGCTCCCACTGCGACTACCTCGTCCGGGTTAACGCCTTTGTGGCCTTCCTTCCCGAAAATATCCTTCACGAGTTGTTGTACTCTCGGAACGCGGGTCATTCCGCCGACGAGAATAATTTCGTCGATCTGATTCGGCATAAGTCCTGCGTCATGCAGCGCCTTCTCAACGGGCGGTATGCATCTCTGAATGAGATCTTCGACAAGCTGTTCAAATTTTGCCCGGGTTATGGTCAGGTTAAGATGCTTCGGTCCATCCTGAGTTGCAGTTATGAAAGGCAGATTTACTTCTGTCTGTAGAAGCTGAGAGAGTTCCATCTTCGCTTTTTCCGATGCTTCACGAAGACGCTGGAGAGCCATCGGGTCTTTGCGCAGGTCGATTCCCTCCTGTTTTCTGAATTCATCCGCGATGTAATCGACAAGCCGCTGATCGAAGTTATCGCCGCCGAGGTGTGTATCACCGTTTGTCGATTTAACTTCGAAGACACCCTCTCCGAGCTCGAGTACGGAAATGTCAAAAGTTCCTCCTCCCAGGTCAAAGACAGCGACCTTGACATCCTTCTGCTTTTTGTCCATACCATAAGCGAGCGCTGCGGCTGTCGGTTCATTGATGATACGGCGGACATTGAAGCCGGCAATTTCGCCTGCTTCTTTTGTTGCCTGACGCTGTGCGTCGTTGAAGTAAGCAGGCACTGTAATAACTGCTTCTGTAATTTTTGTACCGAGGTAATCTTCGGCAGTCTGTTTCATTTTCTGAAGAATCATCGCGCTGATTTCAGGCGGTGAGTAAATTCGGTCACCGACCTGAACACGGGCGGTGTTGTTATCACCCTGAATTACTTTGTACGGGACCAGCTTCATCTCCTCATTTACTTCATGGTGAAAGCGTCCCATGAATCGCTTGATTGAAAAGACCGTGTTTTGAGAATTGGTGACTGCCTGTCGCTTTGCTGATTGACCGACAAGGCGCTCACCGCCTTTTGTAAAACCGACTACGGACGGCGTCGTGCGTCCACCTTCTGCGTTTGCAATGACGGTGGGATCCTTCCCTTCCATTACCGCAACAACTGAATTTGTGGTTCCTAAGTCAATACCAATTATTTTCCCGGTCATATATTCTCCTCGTGAATAAAAAACATTGAATCAGTAAATTATTTGATTTTAATCTCTCTATTATAGAGTCAATAGCTGTGCCAAAAAACGGTAGGAAATTATCCCTGAAACGGATTGAAAAAGGGTATATAAAATCATTAAAATATTCTCCAAATAATAAAACATGCCATAATGACAGTTTATGTCATATCTTTGTCATAAAAGTGATATTATGTCACGATTATGACCTTGACTTTTGACAGCATTTTTACTATATCAAAACGCTATGAATGAAGTGGAAATCAGCAGGCGGATTAAGTCGGAAGTATTCGGTAAATTGATCCGTGTGTATGATGCAGTTGATTCCACAAATCTTCGCGCCATTGAATTGATTAAAGGTGGAGAGGAAGAGGGAACTCTCGTGATAGCGGAGGAACAAACAGCAGGCCGCGGACGGCGAGGGAAGGCGTGGTTCTCGGAGAAGGGAAAAAATCTGCTGTTCTCTCTGATAATAAAACCGTGCATCAACCGGGATTCTCTCAGTTTGACATCTCTCACGGCGGCTCTCTCTGTAGCAAAAGCTGTTCAGACTTTGTACGGATTGCCCGTTGAGTGTAAGTGGCCTAACGATGTGATGGCCGGCAGTAAGAAGTTCTGTGGAATCCTGCCGGAAACTGTATTGCGTGAAGGAGATCATCCGAGAATCAGTTTGGGAATCGGAATCAACGTGAACCAGAAAATATTCCCTGCTGAAATTGCTGAAAGAACGGTATCACTGTCTATGCTTACCGGAAAAGAGCTGGACCGGTATGAATTGCTTGCCGAGGTTCTGCAGCATCTGGAAAACAACTTCAGGAGACTCGGCGAGGGTTACAAGCGTGAAATTCTTGATGAATGGATAAGGTTCTCTTTCCATTTTGGCAGAGAGGTGTCCATAAACGTTGACGGGCAGGTAATTAATGGTATCGCTGAGGATGTAGCGGAGGACGGTAGTTTGATTATTCGTAGTAGAGATGAGAAAATTAAAATAATTTCAGGGGATGTATCGTATGATACTCGTATTTGACATCGGCAACACCCACACTGTCGTAGGTGTTTTCCAGAAAGGGAAGTTGGTGCTCAACAGACGCTTGGCAACTTCTCTGCAGAGGACCGAGGATGAATTGTGGGTTCTCGTTAAGGCGTACTGTGAACTCGGGAATCTCTCCACTGCTGCTATTCAGGGTGTCATCATTGCGTCCGTTGTACCTTCCCTCACGGATATCGCTTTTCGGGCGGTGGAAAAATATTTGGCATTCAAACCTGTGGTTGTATCGGGTTCGCTCGATGTCGGATTCACCATTCCGTACGACGACCCGTCCCAATTAGGCGCTGACCGGATATGCGCTGTGGCGGCAGCTCTGAAGAAATTTGGCGGTCCTGCAATCGTCGTGGATTTCGGTACGGCTACAACCTATGACATCATCTCGAACAAAGGGGAATACATCGGCGGGGTCATCGCCCCGGGGATCATGACAGCGGCGGGCAACCTTGTGGAGAAGACTGCACTACTCTCCAAAGCTTCGTTTCAGTTTCCGACGCAAGTGATCGGAAAAAACACGAGGGAAGCAATCCAGTCCGGGGTGATGTACTATGCTCTCGACGGATTCGAGGGGATGATTCGCCGGCTGCGGAGGGTTGCTGGAAAATACGCAACCGTTATAGCCACGGGAGGATTGGCACCCTTCATTACAGAAATGACGAACGAAATTAAATACATAGAGCCCAACCTTGTCCTTGAAGGCGCGAGGATCATTTTCGAAAAACTGGGAAAAAAAAGCAAAAAGTAACGAAAGCGCACACATGGGGGAGGAAAAAATCCGTGCATACCCGGAAATCTTTCAACACGACCTAATTTCCCATTTTCTTGATTCTCACACCATGTTTTGTTATTATACTTCCATGAATTCCCGTGCTGCCTCAAGAGAAAATTTTAACGAGAGTTACGACAACTATAAAAAGAAACTCGAGAAACGACTCGGTACATTCGCGTCGGTGGGGGAGCCGAGGATTGTTTACGAGCCGATACGCTACACTCTTGCAACAGGGGGAAAACGGTTCCGGGCGGTTCTCGTTCTACTGGCGTGCGAAGCGGCGGGTGGAAAAATTCACCGAGCGATCCACGCCGCTGCGGCAATGGAAGTACTCCATAATTTTACGCTGGTACACGACGATGTTATGGATAACGCAGAACTGCGGCGGGGAAAGCCGACCGTTCATGCGAAATGGGATGCTAATGTAGCGATCCTCTCCGGCGATGAAATGATCGCACAGGCATACGCAATGCTTCTCCAGACATCCTCCCCGCGTATGATGAACATCCTCGGTGTGTACACCGATGCGCTCGTCCAGGTTTGTGAAGGACAGGGATTTGACAAAGAGTTTGAAAGACGTCATTCCGTGACACTCGATGAATACTACCGAATGATTTCAAAAAAAACCGGCGTGGTGATCGCGGCTGCGGCCGAAATTGGCGCAATCATCGGTTCGAAAGCAGATCGGACCGTCAGTGCTCTGCGGATATACGGACAGTACCTCGGTCGATCGTTCCAGATAAGGGATGATTACCTCGATGTCATGGGTACTAAAAAGGAATTCGGAAAAAATATAGGCGGAGATATTTACGAAGGAAAAAAAACATACCTTCTTCTCAAGGCATTACAGGCCGCGAAAGGGGGCGACCGGAAATTACTGCGGTCGGTTATCCCGGGTAACCGGCTGGACGCCCGGAATGTTGAGTCTATAAGGCATATATATATGCGCACAGGTGCAGTAGAAGCCGCAAAAAAAGAGATATGCCGCTGTACTCGGAAGGCAAAAGAGGCTCTGAAACCAATCCGACACAGCAGATCCAGGGATCTCCTCGTGTGGCTTGCGGATCAATTGAGTGCCCGTACCTCATGATTGAGCGCGAGGTTACAATCATCAATCGGAGCGGCTTACATACGCGACCCGCGGCAACCCTGGTGAAAACGGCGGCAAAGTTTAAATCTGATTTTTTTATAAACAAGGACGGCATGGAAATAAACGGTAAAAGTATAATCGGTGTGATGACGCTCGCGGCGGAGCAGGGTGCAAAGCTTACCCTGAGATTTTTAGGTCCCGATGAAGAAGAAGCTGCCCGGTGCGTCATCGATCTGATTGAGCGTGGCTTTGATGAGTAGAGTATGACGGGTACAACCGCGGTTAAACGGGAAATTGTGCTGAAAGGAATACCTGCTTCGCCCGGTATCGCTATCGGATCAACATACCTTTTTATAAAGGATGTACCGGTAGTAGAGGAACGATCCGTAAGCGGGAACGAGACAGAGGGAGAGAAAGTACGTCTCAATCATGCCATCGAAAAGTCGAAGAGAGAGCTGAATAAAATCCTGCTCTTTGCGCAGGAAAAAATCGGTGAGGCAAAAGCAAAAATTCTTGAAGCACAAATCATGGTGCTGGACGACCAGGTACTGCTCGATGCTATCCGGGGACGCATTGAAAAAGAATGTAAAAATGCCGAATACGTTGTGAATGATGAAATTGGAAAGTATGCCGCGCTCATGCTCAAGGCTCAGGATGAGTACATGCATGAACGCGCGCATGACATGGACGACCTCAGGCACCGCATCATCCGGAACATGCTGCAGGAGAGACTTATATCGAAACTGGAGGGCTCTATGATAATAATTGCCCACACCCTGACTCCGGCAGACACAATGATTTTGAGCAGAAACCATGTCCTTGCGTATGCAACCGATCTGGGTGGCATAACATCACACGCTGCCCTGTTTTCTCGTTCCTTGAAAATACCGGCGGTTGTCGGTCTCGGCGACATAAGCCGGCAAGTGAATTCAGGGGATATTGTCATTCTTGACGGTTATGCAGGTCATGTGATTGTGAATCCTGCGCCGGAACATGTCCGCGACTATGAACAGAAACAGTCGAGAATGCATGCGTTTGAACAGAAACTTACCAGTCTGAAAGATCTCTCTGCCGAGACAAAAGACGGACACCGCATCGAATTATCAGCAAATATCGAACTTGCCGATGAATTGGATTATGTCGTTGTACAGGGATCGCAGGGCGTCGGACTTTACCGGACGGAAAGCCTGCTGCTCGACCGTGATGATTTTCCGTCTGAGGAAGAGCAGTATCTTGAGTATAAAAAAATTGTGGAACGGATCTACCCGAATCGTGTGATCATGCGAACATTCGATATAGGCGGCGATAAAGTGGCGCCCACGATGGCTGAAGAACCGAATCCGTTCCTCGGCTGGCGCGGTATACGGGTCGGCTTGGACAGACCTGAACTCCTACTGAATCAGTTACGGGCGATGCTGCGTGCAAGCACACGGAAAAATCTCTGTATCATGTTTCCCATGGTCACAACAATTGAGGAAGTACGAAAAGCCAAGGGGTACGTCCGTATGGCAAAGGCGGACCTTCGCGCCCGGGGCATCAAATACTACGAGAGAATGCCGGTTGGCGTTATGATTGAGGTGCCTGCTGCAGCATTAATGGTATCACAGATTGCAGCTGAAGTCGACTTCCTCAGTATCGGATCGAATGACCTCACACAGTACATCCTTGCGGTGGATCGCGGAAACCCGCTCGTGGCGAAATTGTACCGCGAATTTGATCCGAGCGTCCTGGTCACAATCAAACACATTATCAACGGGGGTCATAAGCAGGGGATATGGGTAGGCATTTGCGGCGAAATGGCCGGGTATCCACTTGCTACACCTCTGCTCGTCGGCCTCGGCATGGATGAATTGAGCGTTGTCCCTGCCATTCTGCCGGAGATAAAGAAAATCATCCGTTCTCTCGATTACAGCGAGATGCAAACACTGGCCACCAGAGCGCTTGCCTCTACGACGAGCGGAGAGGTCGAACAGCTCATGAAAAGATTTTTTAAGAAAAATCTGCCGGATATACCGATAAATGCAGATTAAACAATATTCCGGATTATAAATGTCAAACACTTCTCATAACAATAAAATTGCAAGAAAACTATGAATCTCCAAAGCGTTCAACGATACGATCAGTATGATATGTATTCATTGCTCCGCAATTTCCCGCGCCAGGTTGAGGATGCGGTGCGGATCGGAAAACAGTGCAGGATACCATTCAAAAGGACAGGCATCGCCTCGCTCGTCGTGACCGGTCTCGGGGGATCAGCCATAGGGGGAGATCTCCTCAGATCATACGTGAACGATGAATTGGAAATACCGTTCGTTGTTAACAGGAACTACACTCTCCCTGAGTTTGTCGATCACCGGACTCTCGTTATCGTATCAAGCTACTCCGGCAATACAGAGGAAACAGTAGCCGCCCATGCTGAAGCACGGAAACGCAAGGCAAAAATCATATGCATCACTTCCAACGGCGAGACTGCGAAGATGGCGCTGAAATACAATCAGCCCCTCATCACGATCCCCCGGGGTCTCCCGCCCCGCACTGCCCTGGGGTACTCGTTTTTTCCACTCCTCGAAGTGCTGTCGAAATTGGGCTTCATTTCACGGAAGAACAAGGACATCCGGGAAACGGTCGGTCTCCTGAAGAAAAAATCAGGAATGTACTCGGTTGTCAGCGGCAGGAATCCCGCTGTTGAACTGGCAAAACAGCTCTACACGAAGTGCCCGATCATTTACTCGGGAGCAGATAAGTTCGATGTGGTAAACCTGCGATGGCGCGGACAGATTGCCGAGAACGCAAAATCGCTCGCATATGGGCATGTTATACCGGAAATGAATCATAACGAGCTGGTAGGATGGAAAGCCCTTCGGCGCATGATGGAAGAAGATTTTGCAGTTGTACTCCTGCGTGACGGGCACGATCATCCAAGAGTAAAAGTACGGATGGAAATAACCAAAAGTATTGTGGAGCAGTATGCATCCCGGGTGATTGAAGTGAAAAGCGAAGGAAAATCTCTCCTTGCCCGGATGTTCTCGCTCATCTACCTCGGCGACTGGATGAGCTTCTACCTCGCGATACTCAACGGCATCGATCCCACCCCGGTCCGGGTAATTGATTACCTGAAGAGCGAACTGGCAAAATTATGAACGTGATGGTCCGACTGCAGGAAGCCGGCAATCCTTTTATTATCTAATCGGATGTTCCATAATGTTCCACAGAGAGCATTGCACGGGGAGAAATCATTTATCAAAACGGCGGAATGCCGCATTACAACGAGGATGCTACTCTTCAATTTATTCTATGGTCCGCACATATTTTTTATACTTCCTCCTCCTCTTCCTAAGCGCTGCAACGGTCCGGGCACAGTTCTTCACCTTCGGACGCAATAAAGTTCAGTATACTGAATTTGACTGGCACGTACTGAAGACAAAACATTTCGATATCTATTATTACCCGGAGATGGAGGAACTTGCGAAATACGGCGCCTCCTTTGCGGAGCAAAGCTTTACCGATCTGCAGCAGATTTTTGTTCATACAGTTTCAGAACGAATTCCCTTGATTTTTTACAGTTCTCACCTCCATTTTCAGCAGACAAACACAACCCCGGGACTGGTCCCTGATGGTGTCGGCGGATTCTTTGAATTCCTGAAAGGACGCGTCGTCATCCCATACACCGGTTCAATGCGGGATTTTCACCATGTGATAAAACACGAGCTTGTTCATGTTTTCATGTACAGTAAAGTGAACCGTGTGCTCTTCGACCACAGACTCCTGCAGGGCCGTTTGCCGCCACTCTGGTTTGTTGAAGGTCTGGCCGAGTACTGGTCGAATGAGTGGGACGTCCAGGCTGAAATGGTTATGCGCGATGCAGTGCTCCGGGGTTATATCACCCCCTTGAGTGACATGGATAAAATCTACGGAACATTCCTCATGTATAAAGAAGGTCAGAATATACTCCAGTACATCGGCAGAAAGTACAGCGATGAGAAACTCGTAATGATGCTGGAAAATTTATGGAAGACAACTGACTTCGAAAAAACATTCGAGGAAGCTTTAGGCGTCAATTATAAAATATTTGATGAGGAGTGGCTCTACGCTCTTAAAAAACAGTATTATCCTCTTCTTGCCGAATCAGATCAGCCGAGCGGGGTGACAAGAGGATTGGTACAGGAGGGATTTAACTCGAAACCTGATTATTTTCAGAACGGGAACTCGCGGGAAATTTACTTCATCGGAAATCATTCGGGTTATACGAGTATTTACAGAATTGATCTCGACAGCAATTTGCACGATCCTTCCCGCAAACCGACACTCGTTGTCCAGGGAGAAAAATCGGATGAATTGGAAAAATTCCACTTCTTCCAGAACAACCTCGATATATCGGGGAGCGGTATCATCGCATTTGCCGCAAAGAGCGGAGAGAATGATGCGATTCACCTGTACGACTTAAAAGCCGGACGGATGGTGCGGACATATCGCTTCCACGACCTGGTCGTCATTGGTTCGGTTGCCTGGTCGCCGGACGGAAATAAGCTCGCATTTACTGCCGTGGAGACATCGGGCAAGAATGATCTCTATGTCTGGAACCTCGCCGAGGAGACTCTCGAGAAGCTCACGAATGATTTTTACGATGATAGAGATCCCGCATGGTTTCCGGCAGGAGATAAAATTGTGTTCACTTCGGACCGGACACCGTTTGGAAAAAATGGTGCGCATAATCTCTTCACGTACGACCTCACGACGAACACAATACGGTACCTGACCTACGGTAAAGAGAGTTATTACTCGCCGCAAGTTTCATCAGACGGGCGCGCTCTGATATTTACGTCTGATATCAGCGGCGCGAGAAACATATGGATGATTAAACTTGATAACCCTGATGCGCCGCAGGAAATGAGACAGATCACTCGGTTCACCACAGCCGCCTTCGATCCCGTCTGGGCCGACGGGCAGGGAGTTTTCGTTTCTTTCGAAGACTTTCGTTTTCAACTGCGCGCTCTGTCAGATCCGTACGCAATGTACGATTCCTCGTCAATAAAACACTCGATTGATTTTATTGCATGGGATCAGCCGTGGAAACCCGCATCGATTGAGGGAGTGACGCGGGAAGGATTATACCGGTATTCAGAGGAATATAGTCTGGATTTCGCTCAGAGTGAGGTTACAACGGATCCCGTATTCGGTACTGCGGGCGGTGCGTATTTATCTATGAGCGATTTCCTCGGCAACGAAAACTATAACTTTCTTATTTACAATACCGCACAAACAACCGATGAAATCCTGTCAAGTTTTAATATTGCGGTTTCCCGCGTTTCGCTTCAGCACCGGACACACTATGCGTATGGTGTTTACCGATTCAGCGGCCGGCGGTACGATCTGACCGATCCGGATGAATTCTTCTTTGAAAGGGTTTTCGGAGCGTATGCCGTTCTCAGCTACCCGCTCTCTGTTTTCCGGCGGATTGCCCTTACCGTGAGTATCAGCAATTCCGAGAAAGATGCAGGACAAGAGTGGCTTTTCTCCGCCCCTGATCGCGACCACGTGGACGATGCCCGGAAAGCTCTCTTTCTGTCGAATTCGCTCTCCTTTACACACGATAACTCTCTGTGGGGCCCTACAGGTCCGCTTGATGGGAGCCGCTATAATGTAACGCTGGCTTATACAACCGATATGCAATACTCTCACGCAAATTACTACTCTGTCATCTTCGATTACCGTCATTACTTCCGACTGGCATCGCGATCCGCCCATGCTGTACGTCTCTGGCTCTTCTATAACGACGGCCGTGAAGCACGCAGGTTCTTCATGGGAGGAAGCTGGGACTTGCGGGGATATCCGCGGTGGTCACTGAGAGGGAAGAAACTATGGCTGATCACCAATGAACTCCGATTTCCATTCCTTGATCAGATATCCCTGAAGTTTCCCATCGTGGGAATAACCTTTTTTGACATTCGCGGCGCTCTGTTTGTCGATGCCGGAAATGCGTGGGACGAAAACTACAGGCGGACATTCGGCAGTATCGGATGCGGTATGCGTCTGAGTATCGCGGGATTCCTGGTTCTGCGGTATGACATAGGGAAGAGAATAGAGAACAACTTCAGAACTCTGCAGAGAGATATCTTTCACCAGTTTTTCTTTGGTTGGGATTTTTAATTGATGAAAAAGATTTGCATCATGGCGCTCTTGTTTGCCCTCGTAACTATGGAGGGATGCAACCGTCTCTCTCTCCGGCAGACGCTCAACCGGAGCGGGGATGATGTGCCAATGTACGGATATACAACGGCGCGCAGCAATGCTTCCATTTCTGCTGTTGCTCCGCCGCTCGATTCGATGTGGGAAGTTGACCTGGGAGCAGGGACAGGTTCATATCCGCCGGCAGTGGTGGATAGCCTGCTCTTCATCGGCAATCTCCGCGGTGAAATTCAGGTTGTTCATGTCCGTGACGGAAGCGTATACGGGAAAAAGAAGATGGGATCGGCGATTGTCGGCACGCCTGTCGTTAATGGTGATGTCGTCTACATTGTACTCACGAATGCGCAGCGGAGTGTAATCGCTTACAATTTTCATACTGCTGAAGAACTGTGGAGACTCAGGATAGGTGATATAGAATCCTCGCCGCTATTTTTGAATGCGAAGTTGTACGTCGGGACTCTGAATGGAGAACTCTACTGCATCGATGCGGAAACCGGGAATATCGATTGGAAATATTCAGTTTCATCAGACTCAAAAAAAAGACTGATACGCTCGTCGCCGGCAAGCGACGGCACATCCATCATCTTCTGCTGCGATGACGGGAATATTTTCTCCATGCACAAAGACGGCACGGTAGACTGGAGAGCCCAAACAGGCGGAGACATTATCGCCTCACCGGCAATCTTCGCGGAGCATGTATACGTCTGTTCGGCTGACAGCTGTAGCTACTCATTTTCCATCCGCACGGGACTATCGGAATGGAGAAAAAAACTCAGCGCCAGGATATATTCCTCGCCGGCTGTGAGCGAGAAGAGCGTTGTAGCCGGATGCGTCGACGGGATCGTATGGTGTCTGGATCGCCTGAGCGGGGAAAAGCTTTGGACACGCGAGACGGGGGGTGTCATTACAAGCGCACCGGTTATTTCGGGTTACATGGTGTACGTGGGAAACCTCGATAAAGCATTATACACACTATTGCTGGAGAACGGGGAAGTTATTGATGAACGGAGATGCAGCGGACACATAAAAACTTCGCCGTTGGTGTACAGACAATTCCTTTTCCTTATTGTTGAAAGCCGATCACTTGTTGGATTCCGGGGGAGATCTCAGTAATGAAACTGCTCTCGTATGTTTTCGCTCTGCTTCTTCTGCAAGGGAATCGAGGTACATGCATGCCACAGCAGAATACCCCGGATAGTTCGGATACCCATGATTCTCTGTCTGCGTATTCGAGCATAAGTGTTATGAGCCCGATCGGCGGAGTTCGCATTTATGTAGATACGTTTTTTATTGGTTTAGCTCCGCAAGAAAGCATTCAGGTATCGAGCGGCTTTCATATCATGCGGTTCATTCATCCTGATAACCGCAACTGGTTCTTGCATGCCATTGTGGAAACTGTTCAGCTAAAACCTCATGAGCATATTGTCTTCAATGTGAGATTCCCGCGTCTATGCCGCATATCGACGAATCCGTTTAATGCCGATGTAGTGATAGGAGACTCAGTTTATGGTACGACGCCATTCATGATACCCGTGTTTGGTGAGAGCATCAGTTTATTCATCTCAAAGGATGGGTTTAGAAGTATCACAACAGATCTTCCGGGCAACCGTCAGCAATATCGCATTGATCTGGAACGACCCGTTATCCCGGATATGAGCAACGAATCGCTTTACCTTTCACCGGTAACCTCAAAGGGGTATACGTCTGTTTACCTCTCCGCAGGTGCGACGATACTAGCAGGTGCGGCAGCGGCTTATTGTAAGATTAAAGCCGATAATTATTACAGTGATTATCAGCGAACTGGAGATGCGGTTGCTCTGGACAGGGTCCGTTCCTTCGATACTGCTTCAGGGGTATCTCTTGTAGTTGCAGAAATGAGCTTTTTCTTGTTGTCTTATCTCCTTTTTTCTCAATGAAAACCGGAAAATCCCCAAAAATACTTGACTTTCAGCAACATCTCAATTATATTAAGTCCACGTTCATATATCATTGAAAGTATGGGTATCCCCCAGAACACAAAAGATGAGAAACCTATGAATCTTCCGACAATACCGCAACACCCCATTACACCTGATCTTGGCGAAGCCATGGAATTTGTTCGCAATGTTCCCGTCTTTGCCGATATTGAAGTCACGGAGCTGGCAAAAATTGTACGTGTAGGCGTAAGAAAAAAATACAAAAAGGGGAGCATTATCCTGCTCGAGGAGGAAACCGGGGCAGCCCTTTTTGTCATCATTTCCGGTAAGGTGAAAATAGTAAGAACAGATGACGACGGGCGGGAAGTAATCCTGTCAATTCTCGGCGAGAATGATTTTTTTGGAGAGATGTCGATTCTTGACGGACTTTCTCGGTCGGCGAGTGTAGTTGCAATCACAAAAACCGAACTTTTCATGGTTCACCGTCGTGATTTTTTAAAGCTGATGCAGGATGTCCCGTCGGTCGCGATTTCGCTTCTCAAGGAATTGACCCTGCGCCTTCGCAAAGCCGATTCCCAGATCAAGAGTTTATCATTAAAAGACGCGGCCGGGAGGGTGGCGAACGTGATTGTTCAGCTGGCGGACGACATCGGAACGATCCGTAAGGGGAGGGTTGAAATCGATGAATTGCCGCTGCAGCAGGATCTCGCGAATATGGCAGGTACATCACGCGAAACGATATCGCGTGTAATCCATAGTTTTATTAAAAAAGGGCACCTGGAACTCAGAGGCAACAAGTTAATTGTCAGCGACTACGAAAAATTTAAAAGTTTATTCGTATAACCTGACATGTCCCGGGAGGGAAAATGAACAAGAAGGCAGATTTACACATACACTCAATGTATTCCGATGGTGTGCTGTCGCCAATCGAAATTGTGACGAGGGCGAAGCAGGCCGGTCTTGATGTCGTAAGTATTACCGACCATGACAGCATCGGCGGGATTGAGCCGGCAATAGAAGCCGGGCGAGATATCGGAGTAGAAGTTATCGCGGGGATTGAGTTAAGCGCAAGCTACAACAGTACCGAAGTACATATCCTCGGTTACTTCGTAGATTACAAGAATAAGGAGCTTGTATCGTCGCTGGCCGGATTTCGGAGTGAACGGCTGAAGAGAGCCGAACGTATCGTTGGGAAACTGAACGATATGAAAATCCCGATTACTATTGAATCCGTCATGGGACATGTTACGGGTGATTCGATCGGACGTCCTCACATAGCAAACACGCTTGTGGAAGGAGGTCATGCCAACTCGTACCACCAGGCTTTCGATAAGTATATCGGTGACGGACGGCCTGCATACGAGCAGAAGTGGAATTTTTCTCCCGAAGAGACGATCAAATTAATTTCCAAAGCCGGCGGCTTATCCTTTCTGGCTCATCCGGGGAAATCGACGAGAGAGGAAATGATTGTACAGTTGATCAATGCGGGTCTCGATGGTATCGAAGTGATCCACCCGAGCCATCCCCCGGATTTGGTCTACTACTATAGGGGTATTGTAGATGAATACTGTCTCCTCGAAAGCGGCGGGTCAGATTTTCACGGCGGCGAACGGGGAGATGAAAACACATTTGGTCAATTTACGATACCGGTCTCTACCGTCGATATAATGCGTAAAAGATTGTTCTGAAATAAATTATCAATTCTTCTCAACATCCAAACAGTTCACCCTTTATGGCAAATATTCTCGAAGGAAAATTTCTCGCAGCACCTTACCGGTTCGGCATCATTGTGAGCCGGTTCAATGAGTTTATCACGAAACGCCTCCTCGACTCCGCACTCGATTGTCTGCAGCGGCATGGTGTTTCTGAAAAGGCAATCGATGTCGTTTTTTGTCCGGGCGCCTACGAAATACCGCAGGTTGCTCAGAAAGTTGCGCTGACAGGCAACCATGACGCGCTCATCTGCCTCGGATGCATCGTTCATGGAGATACTCCTCACTTTGAATACATCGCGAACACGGTCAGCGTTGGCATTAACCGCGTTGCCCTTGAAACAAATGTTCCGATCGTTTTCGGCGTGCTGACTACCGATACGCTTGAACAGGCAATCGAGCGGGCGGGAACGAAAGCCGGAAATAAAGGATGGGATGCCGCACTTTCTGCGATAGAACTAGCGGATCTCTCGAAAAAGATTTCCGGCAAAAAGAAGTAATCAATACAATAATCGGTGTGTGCTGTGCGAGCGTGCTGGCTGGTGATTGTCTTGTGGTGCTGGAGTGTGCCGGTGCTCGGTGGAACCGGTGAGTGGAAAAGTTACACGTCAAAACGGCAAGTACGCGACATACAAACCGATCGCCAGGATACTACGGTATACTGGATCGCCACGAGCGGCGGCTTGCTCATGTATCACCCTGCCCTGAATACCTTCAAAGAGTTTACCACATCAGAAGGCCTCCGTACTAATAGCATCACAGCCCTTGCCTGTGAAGAAAATGGAACAATCTGGATCGGGAGCGAGAACGGCGTTCTCCATAAGTACACCCCGTCGACGGGAGAATGGCTCTACTTTTCACAGATTGCCGACGATCAGGATCATGGAGCCGATAAAACCATAAATTACCTGAGTCTTCAAGGAGATACGCTCTTCATCATTTCAGATATCGGCGTCTCTCTATTATCTGTATCAGACGGAATATTCATTGAAAATTACCTTCACTCACTGGTCGATGATGCGGTTTCATTCGTGATTATGGACAGCATGATGTACGTCGGTTCACCCGACGGGATTGCCTATACGTCTCTTTCCAATCCAAATCCCAGCGCCCCTGATCTGTGGAAACAATTTACTACCGCATCGGGGTTACCGTCGAATCACGTAAATGCCATGGCAGTGGTTCAGGGATCGATCGTTGCCTGTACAGAAAATGGTATTGCCTCACTAACCGATACGGCCTGGCATCAACTTCCCGGCACATCCGGTATGAATGTTACAGATGTCGTGCCTCTCGGATCGTCCGCATACTGCATAAGCGGAAATCAACTGCTCTCGTTTGCCTTAGACACAGAAATTGAATTGATAGGTTCTTTCACCGACCAGTTGAGCACGATCGGAGGTCCTTCCATCCTCGGAACAGAAAAGGACGGTCTCCTTCTCAACCGGGGCGCAGAATGGATTACGGTTCTTCCACCCGGTCCGCCGTCGAACAGGTTCGTCGGTATCGCCGTCGATCTGAACGGGATTCTCTGGGCGGGTACCGGAGCGCGGAACGGCGAAGGATTCATGAGCTATGACGGAAAGGAATGGAAGTGGTACACGACCAGCGAATATCCAGAATTCCGGTACAATGAATTTTATAAAGCGAGCATAGGGAGAGATAATACGAAATGGCTGAGTAACTGGGGCGGAGGTATAGTTCGAATAGATAACGAAGGAATCGTCAGAGAGACATTCAACACAACCAACGGAATCCCGCCCTGTATTCCCACAGACACCACATATGCAGTTGTAGGCGGCGTAGCAGAGGATCAATCGGGACGTGTGTGGATAACCAGCCGTACGCCCCCCGGCGATACCATCCTTACACAGTACCTACCCGGCGGTATTTTTGCATACCTCCGTGGTTGTATCCTCGGCAAGTGCGGCATGCGTAATCCCTACAATGTCTTTACGGATGTCCTCATCGATTACTACAGCACAAAGTGGTTTTCCAACTACTCGCGGTTTGAACCCGAATCGCCCTCCGGATTTTACTATTACAATGAGGAAGAGGCATTGCCGGGGACGACACTGGGATGGGGCAGGATGACAACGGCAGACGGATTGACGAGCGATAAAGTATGGTCATTGGCCCTTGATCGGGAAGGCGGCATATGGATCGGGTCGGATCAGGGGATCACTATAATTTTCAATCCCAATAATCCCCGAGCAAGCATCGCGCCCTACCACCCGCTCCGCGATCAGGTTATCCAGGCCATCGCGGTTGATGAGTGCGATAATAAATGGGTTGCAACGAAGCGCGGAGTTTTTGTACTCTCTCCCGACGGAACATCTATTCTTGAACGGTATACCGTCGAAACGACCGGGGGTAAACTCCTTGATGATGATGTCAATTCCCTTGCTATCGATCACAGGACCGGTATCGTTTATATGGGAACCGAAAACGGACTTTCCGCACTCACGACATCCGCTGTAACACCGGTCTTTTCTTACGGTGAAATTGCTCTTTCGCCGAATCCCTTCTACATTCCCGGATCGAACACATTGACGATTGACGGACTCGTAAGATCTTCCTCCGTCAAGATTCTCTCCATGAGCGGAAAAGTAGTAAAGGAATTCAGGTGCCCCTGCGGAAGAATAGGCTTTTGGGATGGAAAAGATGAGGAGGGCAATTATGTCGCCACAGGTATTTATCTGGTCGTGGCATATGCAGACAACGGAAATACAACGGCAACCGGCAAGCTCGCAGTCATAAGAAAATGAATTGTTCATTTCATTAGACCAATACGGGAAATGTATCCATGGAATCCGTCGACGTAAAATCAGAGAACGTTTACTCTCAGCGTGTTCGCGCGGGGAAGCGTACCTATTTTTTTGATGTGAAAGCCACGCGTTCTACAAAGGATTACTACATTATCATTACTGAAAGCCGGCGGGTGGGGGAAGAAAAGTATGAAAAACATAAAATCTTCCTCTATAAGGAGGATTTTCAGAAATTCATAGACGCACTGACGGAAACTGTCGGCCACGTTGAAAGGGAACTCCTTATAAAAGAGGGGAAGGAAGCCGATCGGTAGGAGGCTGAATACGTGATTTCCTTGACTATCGAGCGATTATTTTCTATATTATTGCTGCTTTTACCCATAAAAGCGGTAATTTTACGAGTTTGAAGTAATAGGTGTTTGATGAAAAGTAAAAAGCAGGGTGTCAGCGGGATTCAAATTCGTATTTCGGGACTTTCGAATGATGTCCATGAGTATCATTTCTCGGTTGAACCTCAGGACCTGCTTCTTGAGAAGAACTTCCGGACCAGGGTCGAAATTGATGCTCACCTTGAAAAGACACCGCGTCAATTATTTTTAAGAACGAGTATTCATACTGCGGCTATGTTTCAGTGTGACCGGTGTTTAAAAGAATTCAATAAGCCGTTGAGCGCGGAATACTCGATGGTTTACGTTTATCATGAAGATGAGATCGGACAGTACGATCCGGAGGAAGCATCGGTCATACCGCCCGATACGGTTTCTATAGAGTTAGCAGATGACGTCTGCCAGATGGTCGTTTTGTCTGTTCCCCTGAAGCTGCTCTGCAGCGATACGTGCAAGGGTCTCTGCCCTCGTTGCGGTTGCGATCTCAATACCCGGTCATGTTCCTGTACGCAGGAGCAGGTTATCGATTCACGCTGGCAGGGATTGAAAGATCTTTTAAACAAATGATAGTTAAAAGGAAAAACGACAATGCCTAATCCCAAACGAAGACAATCCAAAGCTCGTGGCGCAAAGCGACGGACGCATTACAAAGCGAGTAAACCTTCCACCGGAGAATGTCCCAACTGTCACGAGCAAAAATTGCTCCACAGAGCATGCCCAAACTGCGGATATTACAACGGACGTTCCATCATCATTCCCAAAGAATCGTAGGACGCATTTTCCAGGCCTTTATAACCATCCCTTTTGATTATTCATGGTAGACGGAGTGCTGGACAAGAAGCAAAAACCGGAACATTTAATCTGACATCGTGGATTCCAATCACGAAGATATCCGTATCGCTGTTGACGCAATGGGCGGAGATTTTGCCCCGAAGAATGTCATTGCCGGAACAGCCGCAGTAGTGCGCGAAGCGTCACCCCGATTTACAGTCGTACTTGTCGGTCCGGAAAACATCATTCGAAATGAATTACGGCAGTACCCTGATATCGAGGGAAAGGTGAGTATCGTCGATGCCTCTCAGGTAATCGACATGCATGACGAGGCAGTCGCGGGCATCAAGCAGAAACGCAACTCGTCGATCAGTGTCGGCATGACCTTGCATAAGGAGGGGAAAGTGCAGGCTTTTGTCAGTGCGGGTCATTCAGGCGCTGTCCTCTCATCCGCGACACTCATACTCGGGCGAATCGGAAATATCAGCAGACCGACGATCGGAGCTTTTCTTCCGTCGGAGCGGGGCGTTTGTCTCCTGCTGGATGCCGGTGCGAACGTCGATTGCAAACCGCAGAATCTACGCGAATTTGCACTCATGGGAAGTATCTATTCGCGGGAGATGTTCAGTATCCCGCAACCGTCTGTCGGGCTGGTGAGCATCGGTGAGGAGGAATCCAAAGGAAACGACCTGACGAGAGGTGCGCATGCTCTCCTGAAGGACAGCAAGCTGAATTTCATCGGAAATGTCGAGGGAAGAGACATTCTGGCAGGCAAAGCCGACATTGTCGTATGTGACGGATTCATCGGCAACGTACTTCTGAAATTTGGAGAGAGTATTCCCGCTTTTTTCAAAAGCCGGTTGAAACTTGCAGCGAAAAAAAACATCCCTCTAAAAATCATGGGACTTTTTATGAGGCAGGCTCTGCGGGGAGTTATGAAAAGTATGGATTACGAAGAATCCGGCGGAGTACCTATCCTTGGCGTCAAAGGCGTTGTCATTATCGGCCATGGTAAGTCAACCGCAAAAGCAATAAAAAACATGATACTGCGTGCGGAGGAAACAGTTCGGAAAAATATCAATGAACGTATTCAAGAAGCACTAACTACAGTTTAATGAGAACGGACAATACTATGCTACATCGTGCAGCGATAACGGCGGTTGGTCATTATGTTCCTGAAAAAGTACTCACGAACAAGGATTTAGAAAAAATTGTGGATACATCCGATGAGTGGATACTTACGCGGACAGGAATAAGCGAGCGCCGCATCCTCGAGAACGGTGCAACATCTGATATGGCATCAAAAGCTATCCAGGCAATGTTGAAGATCCGCGGTATCCAGCCGGAGGAAATCGACGTCATCATCGTGGCGACAGTCACACCGGACATGTTTTTCCCGCCTACTGCATGCCTGGTTCAGCATAATGTCGGCGCTAAACGCGCGTGGGGATTTGATCTCTCGGCGGCCTGTTCGGGTTTTGTTTACGCGCTCGTCGTAGGAGCACAGTTTATAGAAACAGGCGCCTATTCGAAGGTCGTCGTTGTGGGCGCCGATAAAATGAGTTCGATTACAGATTACACCGACCGAAATAACTGTATCCTCTTCGGTGATGCTGCCGCTGCGGTTTTACTTGAACCGAGTGACGATCCATCGCTCGGAATGCTGGATAAAAAACTCTACTGTGACGGATCGGGAGCGCCATACCTCCACATGAAAGGAGGGGGCAGCCTCAACCCGCCAACGCACGAAACCGTCGATAAAAAGTGGCACTACATTTATCAGGATGGAAAAGCAGTTTTCAAGGTTGCAGTGGTAGGGATGGCAGATGTATCCACAGAAATAATGAAGAGGAACAATCTGACCGCAGAAGATGTTGATTACTTAGTTCCGCACCAGGCGAACCTCCGTATCGTTGAAGCAACCCGCGAAAGGATGGGGCTCAAACCTTCCCAGGTTATGATGAACATCAACCGGTACGGAAATACAACCGCTGCGACGATACCCCTTTGTCTCTCCGAGTGGTGGCAGGCAGGGAAGTTGAAGAGGGGTAACAGACTAATTTTGACTAGTTTCGGAGCCGGGTATACATGGGGAGGAATTTACCTCCGCTGGTCTATGGATGCACCGAAGGTTATTTGACGAATGGCGCGAATTGCCTACGTATTTCCCGGGCAGGGATCACAGTATACCGGTATGGGAAAAGATTTGTACGAGAAGAGTGATCTGGCACGTTCTCTTTTCGATCATGCTGACTCGGTTCTCGGCATTTCGCTGAGTGAGATCTGTTTGCACGGACCCGAAGAACTTTTACGGCAGACAGAAAATACACAACCTGCTATTTTCCTCCACAGCGTGATTCTCACCAAGCTCATGCAACGCGAGGAAGCCGGGATGGTGGCAGGTCATTCGCTCGGCGAGTATACTGCCCTTGTATATGCAGGTGCCCTCACGTTTGAGGATGGATTGCGCCTCGTGAGACTGAGGGGTGAGCTGATGCAACGCGCCGGTGAAAAGGAAAAAGGTACAATGGCGGCTGTTGTCGGTCTCGACGGAACCGTTGTCGACGAAATTTGCCGTGAAGCTTCGGAAGCAGGTATTGTCCAGTGTGCGAACTTTAACTCCCCGGGGCAGATTGTAATCAGCGGTTCCATTACAGGTGTCCGAAGGGCTATGGAGATTGCGAAAACACGGGGCGCCAAGCTTGTGAAAGAGCTGGTTGTTAGCGGTGCGTTTCATTCGCCATTGATGCAGAGCGCCCGCGAAGGATTGAAAAACGGCCTCGCAAGTACTGCCATCGCCGATGCCCGGATTCCTGTCTATGCTAATGTCACGGGCAAAAGTGTACAGAAGGCAGACGACATCCGCTCGCTGCTTGATCAACAGCTTACGAATCCGGTCCAGTGGGAAAAGTCGGTAACAAATATGATAGCTGATGGAGCGGAGAAATTTATTGAAGTAGGACCCGGGAAAGTGCTCCAGGGACTTGTGAAACGCATCAATGGTTCAGTCAATGTGAGCGGTATGGATAAGTATGAAGATATTTTTTTACATGAATAAGCAAAAGGAAATATGATTACGGTAGGTAACAGAATTGCAGTGATCACCGGAGCTGCTCAGGGAATAGGGAAAGCGATAACGCTCAAATTCGCACAAGCGGGTACTGATGTTGTGATCGTTGATTCGAAGTTTGAGGGTGCGCTTGAAGTTGCCAAGGAGGTTGAAGCGATGGGGCGGAAGGCGCTTCCGGTGAAATGTAATGTCGCAGATTCAGAGCAGGTTGATGCGCTGGTGAAGCAGGTGCAGGAGAAATTCCAGAAAGTTGACATCCTTATCAACAATGCCGGTGTAACGAGGGACAATCTTATGATGCGGATGCAGGAAGCTGACTGGGATCTCGTGCTGGACGTAAATCTTAAGGGACCGTTCTTGCTGGTGAAGGCTTTCAGTCCTCTCATGATGCGGCAGCGTTACGGCCGGATCATCAACGTTTCCTCGGTTGTGGGATTGATGGGAAATGCAGGACAGACTAACTATTCTGCATCAAAAGGGGGGCTTGTTGCCTTCACGAAATCTGTGGCAAAAGAGCTCGCCTCGCGCAATATAACCTGCAATGCGGTTGCTCCGGGTTTCATAGAAACGCCCATGACGGAGAAGTTGCCTGATACCGTAAAAGAGAGTTATATTAAGGCTATTCCGTTGAACAGGTTCGGCAATGTAGATGATGTCGCCAGCACGATACTCTTCCTTGCTTCAGAAGAAGCCGGATACATTACCGGACAGGTAATAGGGATAGACGGCGGAATGTTCATGCGGTGAACTATAGAGTATTTTAATGTTCCACAATTAACAATCATATCATTTCATGGAAGGAGTAATAGTATGGCGGATATAGAAGCGAAAGTGAAAGAGATCATCATGAACAAGCTGGGTGTGGAAGCGTCACAGATAACACCGACTGCGTCATTTACGAATGATCTCGGTGCCGATTCTCTCGATACGGTGGAATTGGTGATGGAATTTGAGAAAGCATTCAACATCCAGATTCCGGACGAGGATGCCGAGAAGATATCGACGGTCGGCGATGTCGTTAACTACCTAAAATCAAAAGGGAAGTAACCTACATTATTATACGGATTGGTAAACAAAAGATAGCACCAGTAACGTGGGGAACCTATGAGCGCACAGGATACTAAACGGCGTCGGGTCGTCGTTACCGGAATGGGTGCCGTCACACCCATAGGGCTGACAATCGAGGAGTACTGGAATAATGCAATCGCAGGGAAATCCGGTGTTGGCATGATAACACGATTCGATGCGGCGAAGTACGATACAAAAATTGCGGCAGAGTTAAAGGGATTTAATCCATTAAATTACCTTGAACGGAAGGAAGCAAACCGGATGGATCCCTTCTCGCAATATGGCATGGCCTCGGCGGAAATGGCAATGAAAGACTCGGGTCTCGATCTGGAGAAAGTTGATCGGGAACGCGCAGGAGTCATCTTCGGTTCGGGAATCGGCGGTATGCTCACATGGCATCAGCAGATGCAGGTTTACTACGAGACCGGTGGCCCTCAGCGGATCAGTCCGTTTTTTGTGCCAATGATGATAGCAGATATAGCGGCAGGTCATATCTCGATGCGATATAAACTCAAGGGCCCTAACTATGCAACGACGTCGGCATGTGCGACATCCTCTCATGCGATCGGCAATGCATTCATGCATATCCAGCGCGGTGATGCCGATATCATGATTGCAGGTGGTTCGGAAGCCGCCATCACGCCATTGGGGGTCGGAGGGTTTAACGCAATGAAGGCTCTTTCTACCCGGAATGACGAACCGGAAAAGGCGAGCCGACCGTTTGATGCCAAACGCGACGGTTTCATTATGGGCGAAGGCGGAGGCGTCCTGGTACTTGAAGCGCTGGATCATGCCCTTCGGCGTGACGCCCGTATATATGTTGAGTTGGGTGGCATCGGATTTACAGCCGATGCACACCACATAACAGCTCCAGCTCCGGGAGGGGAAGGAGCGGTACGTTCGATGCGGCTTGCGCTCAGAGACGCAGGAATTGAACCCACCGAAATCGATTACCTCAATGCGCACGGTACATCAACAGAATACAATGATAAGACTGAAACTACTGCAATCAAGACGGTTTTTGGCGATTATGCCCGGAAACTCAGTATCAGTTCGACAAAATCGATGACGGGGCATCTCCTCGGTGCTGCGGGAGCCATCGAGGCAATCATTACCATATTGGCGATCGTGCACGGAACAATCCCTCCGACGATTAACTATGAATTTCCCGACCCGGAATGCGATCTCACCTACGTACCAAACGTATCGATTAAGAAGTCGGTCCGCGTAGCGATCAGCAACACATTCGGCTTCGGCGGACATAACGCGTCAATATTGTTTCGCAAATATCCGGAGTAACCACAAAACCAATCTATGCAAACACTGCGCCGTTTATTTTCTCGACTAAGGAGAATCATCGGCGCCGGTGAGGCGGAGCGCCCGGCAGAAATCGATTTCCGCCGCCTTGCAGATGTCCTTCAATATAAAATCAGGGATGAAAAAATATTTTACGAAGCGCTTTCCCACCGCTCTTATCTCCATGTGAGTAATCACAATGACGCGCTCTCCAACGAACGACTTGAATTTCTCGGCGATTCCGTCCTCAACCTGGCCGTCGGTGAGTACCTCTTCAACCATATGACCGATGCTAATGAAGGAGACCTTACGGTAATACGATCGAGATTCGTTAACAGAAATGCTCTCAGCAAGATTGCGCATGAACTGGGACTCATGAATTTCGTCCTCATGAGTCCGGGAGCAGCACAGGTCCCCGACCGCGGACTGGAGACTATCCTTTCCGATGCATATGAGGCGATCGTCGGCGCTCTATACATCGACGGCGGATACCGTGAAGCGGAGAAATTCGTCGAGAGATCGCTGCTTACATCTCTCCAACGCGGGGTACTGAAAGTCGATGATGATAACTTCAAGAGCCAGCTCCTCGAACGCGCTCAGGCATGCGGTTACGGAATCCCGCGCTATGTAACTGTTAATGAGACCGGTCCTGATCACGATCGGACTTTTACTATGGAAGTATTCATAGGAAATGATTCTTACGGAAAAGGAAGCGGGAAGAATAAGAAAGCTGCAG
>Ga0315277_10002041_pt1 | contig 28440 bp, 22 predicted proteins | sample YL17G05_15_MG_FD_203695 | JGI IMG/M metagenome (GOLD analysis project Ga0315277, IMG submission 203695) | Sediment microbial communities from Yellowstone Lake, YNP, Wyoming, USA - YL17G05_15 | ecosystem: Environmental > Aquatic > Freshwater > Lake > Sediment | place: USA: Wyoming | collected... | reverse complement strand
CATGGCATCGGCCGCCTCAACCGCTCCCACGAGTCCTCTTGTTTCGACCATACCCAATGCGTTCTCATAGGTTTCCACGCCGACACTACCTCCTCCATCTCGATTGATTCACACGATTTCAGTCACCCCGCAGATCATTCCGTTGGAAAACATAAGCCGCTCTTTTTTCGCCCGATCTCCCCAAAACACGACACCGGACGTGTTTCGAGCGTGATCTTGGCGCGCCTTGAGCAGTCCGTCAAGCACTTCCCGCAACAAGCCATCAGGTCATTGGATTTTCGCTTGACGCCTCGGCAATCCGAACCGCACCGTCGTGAAGCGGGTGAGAACGCTCCCTGGAGTGCCACAAGCCGGTTTTTCCCGAGCTGGGGACGTTATACCGGGGGTTTGAGGCAGCCTGTGGCCGCAACCAAAGAAGGGATCAGGGGCCAGAAATCCGAAGCACTTCTCATTTGGTGTTTACTGACCCCGGCCCCCCGACCCCTGAGAGTCCAAGATCGGCAGGCGGTTTGAGATCATGCGCGTGGTTTTGATCAGTCCCTATGATGATCGTTGTTACGGGCTTCGGATTATTGCCTCGATCTTGCGCCGACATGGCCACGAGGTGTGGCTGATCGTTTTCAAGCAGTTCGTCAGCAAGCCGGCGACCCGCGAGCAACTGGAAGCGGTCCGACACCCGGGAGCCGGCCGCTCCTCGCCCGTCACGGAGACGCTCGAAGAAGGCAACTTCATTTGCTGCACGATCGAGCCGATCACCGACGCCGAGTGGCAGTTGTTGATGGAAAAGCTCAACGAGTATCGCCCCGCTCTGATCGGCATTGCCCTGACGACGCCAACCGTTGGCGCCGGTCGAGAAATCACGACGCGCATTAAGCGCGAGTTTCCCAAGGTTCCGATCGTCTGGGGGGGTATTCATCCGACCATCAACCCCGAAGAGTGCGTCCAATGGGCCGACATGATTTGTCAGGGCGAAGGGGAGCATCCGATGGTCGAACTGGCCCAGGACCCCGAGCGCACCGATGTCTTGGGCATTTGGCGGCGGACAAAGCATACGATCATCCGCAATCCCATCCGGCCGTTGGAGCAGAACCTCGATGGTCTGCCGTATGCTTCGTGGGGGCAGAATGAACTGTTGATTGATTGGAATCGGAATGTTCCCTTGCCGGCAAGCAACCGCCCGTATTTTCGCGGGATTTTCTTCACGATGACGCAACGGGGTTGCCCCTTTTCCTGCACGTATTGTTTCAACCACCTTCGCAAAGCCCAGCACAAAGGCGAGCGCTATGTGCGACGCCGCTCGGTGGATAACGTTCTGACGGAGTGCGAGCAGCGGATGCGCGATTTCGATCTGCCCGGCTTCGCTTTCATGGACGATGTTCTCGTCAAAGACCGTGAATGGCTTGAGGAGTTCGCCGAAAAATACCCGCGGCGCATCGGGTTGCCGTTCGGCGGTTATGCGCACCCTTCCCTCAGCGACGAAGCCATGATCCGCTTGTTGGTCGGAGTGGGGCTGCGGTTCATCACGCTCGGCATTCAAAGCGGCAGCCGATACATTGCCCATGAAGTTTACAACCGGCGGCACAGTTTCGAGGGCATCCTCGAGCTGGCCCGGTGGGGTGAAAAGTACGGCCTGGACGTCAACTATGACCTGCTTTCGAACTGCGACTACGAGAGCGAGGCCGATTGCCTGGAGACGCTAAGTCTCTTGCATCAGCTGCCGCGCGCTCGCCTGATCCAGGTCAAAGGATTGGGTGTCTTTCCCCCGATGCAGATTGCCACCTTGAATCTGCCCAAACATTGCCTGCCCGAGGCAACGTTTGAATTCTGGAATACCCTGTATCTCATGATGCGCCACAAGCATGTGATTCCCGGCGAACAACTCCTGGCGCTGGGCCAGGACGAGTATCTCAAGACACATCCCGAGACTTTGCGGGCCGTTGCCCTTGCCTTCAAACAGTTGGACGCCCAGACAATCGCTAACCAGGAGGAAGCAGATCGTTTGGGAAGGGAATTGAACTCCGCGTCGGTGCGGGGGTTTTTGCGCTATGGCAAGCGCCTGATCGGGCGTTGGCTGCCACGCCCCTTAGCGGACGGAATTCGACAGCTCTTGGGCCGCTTGAAAGCGGCATTCCATCGGTAAACGGGGCGTTTGCCGCGAGCCGTGAGCGCGAGATCAGCGATGCGCGGGTGGCGAGGGTGCGTAATTAGGCAAAAAAAAGGGTTGACAAAAGTCAGGAAGCGTTCCTAAGAATGAGAAGGCTTATAGGACAAAAGATGCAAAAAAAGGGTTGACAGGAAAACAGGGTTGGTCATATAAGAAGGCTTGTGAGCTGATTCAACACCCTAACGAAAGCCGCTTTTTGCAAGGAGGTAAGTGCCACCCAGGGAGCCATTTTGATTCGTGTGCATGCGGTTGATTCTTGACCGCAGGCGCCCAGTCTCTAAAGGAAAGGAGGGTAGCATATGCGTAAGGGTTTGGTCGTAACCCTGGGAGTAATGGCTCTTTTCCTTGCAGTGTCGCAAAGCTTTGCCCTCGCACCGGTCATCAGCTGCATTCCGGACATCATCGTCAGTGACGCCGAGGACAACACTCAAACCTCGGACAGGAACTTTTTTATTTTCTCGAACGCCCTGAACCTGGATGAGGTTGTCCGAGACGATGATACGACGAAATCCCTGTTGAAGTGGTGCTTTGTCGAGTCGTCTAACGTCGGCAGCATCGCCATCAATGGGATTGGTGGCTATACGGGCACGAACTTCCGCGATCCCGGCGCCTTTAATATCCGTGCAGTGAGACCGAATATTGCGGTGCGAAACATCGAGTGGAGCCCCTTGGCAGGATCCCTACCTTTCCCCACGCCCACGCAGGCCAGCACAGAGACCATGATCCAACTGTATGTGTCTGATTCCACCAGAACTGACAGCCAGACGGTGGTAATCACCACGGTGAATACGACGAACTCCCTGAGCATCAACAGGGATCGTTTGGTCATGCAGAGCCTGAAGAGCTACACGTTTGAGGCGGGCCAGGAAGGCTGGGAATGGATCCCGTCTGGTCCCCCCATTATTGAAGCCGGTCACCAGTTGGCTGCTGGTGCTCTTCAGATGACGGGAATGGCGACCGCGGATCCGAACTCGATTGTGTACGGTTCTTGGGAGTCAACCAAGAATCCGACCACCGGGTTGCAGGCGACATGGGGTTGCATCCTCCGCGCTCGGTTCGCGATGAGGAGCTCGGTGAGCGACCTCACATGTCCAGGCTTCCGTTTCCGCGCTTTGTGGACGCACGTCGCCCAGTCGGGAGGTAACTGGGTCACGGACTTCATGAACCCGGACTACAGCGACGACTATGAAATGACGTTCTCAACAATTGACACGCCATTTACAGCTGTTCCTGGTCGTCCGCCTGGTTCTGGTAAGACGATCGACATGCTCTACTGGCCGCAACAGATTGATACGTTGATGACCACCGATGCCGTCGTCATGATCTCCGCTGACCTGGTTGACATGGATACCTTCAACCAAGACGCGGGCATACTCTATGTGGACCGCGTTGACGTTGACGGTGTGGATCGTCCCGACGGCAGCGCCGGCACGACGGTCACCGCGCTGACCTTCAACAGCTTCACCAACTGGACGAAGCAGATCGTTAGCGTCGGTACTGGCTCCAGCACAGCGGGATTGACGCTGAACTGCGGAGCCAGCTCGATTGACATCAACGTCGCGGCTGGCAACAAGATGTTCGAAGCGTCGGCTGCGAGCCCGGGTACAGCGCTGGAATCGGGCCGTTACTACAGGGTCATCTTTACGGCCACTTCGACGCAGGCAAGCGGCAATATCGGACCGACGATCCGCGCGAGCTTTGTCAGCTCGAAGTATGTCTTCAGTGCTAACAAGACACTGAAGGGTGGCGGTACGTGGTCGCAGCTTGGTCCAACACCTCAAGAACTTGAGGTCTGGATGCAAGCTCCGAGCCCACTGCCTCCTTCGACGACGCAGACAGAGCCGATGATTCTGCGGTTCGAGTCCTACTTGCTGGACAACCCGGCGCCTCCGTTCATGAAGACGGTTGCTGGGGTAGTCCACTGCACGAAGGTGGTCACTCACTCCTTCCCCGCTTCTCCGTAAGGGGCTGAGAGGGAGCGAACTTCACAGGTAAGAGGTCGGTTTCGACCTCTTACCTGTTTCTTTATCTTAGAGCGTATCCTAATCCGGCACTGCAATTTTCTGGCCATCGGTGAAGCCGAAGATTCTTCTCTCGAACTGGGAGAATGCTTGCCGCTTCTCGATTGCGATTGACGATGCAGCGCTGCTGCGTTGCAATTCGTTGGTAGATGGCACGTGGAGGCAGATAGCTTCTTCGAGCGACAACATCGGTTTCGCATCCCAAGTAGAAGGATGGGAAAGTGCCGTGAAAAGAGCATCACAATCTTGTAGGCAAAACCAAGGCGGGGAACCATTGTGCGCGAACGGGGACGCGGCAGACAGATGCTCGCGGCGGGAATTTGTGCGGAAAGCGACTTTGGGCGCGGCGGGCCTGGCCACCACGCCGGCGATCTCACTGTGTAGCGAAGCCGCTCTTGCCGATTCGGCCAAAGTCTTTGTTGTCCACCACAAAGACGCCTGTCCGATTGTGAATGAATATCGTCCGGCCGACCCCAAGATTGTCAAACTCATGGCCAAGGAAGCCTTGCTTCGCATGGGGATTGGCAAGGACGTCGGCGCGATTGTCCGAGGTTGGTGTCCGTCGGGCAAGACGCCCGCAACCGCGCGCGTGAAAATCAAGTTCAACGGCACGCGGGGGCGCTTTCCCGTTCATCCGGGTGTGGTCAATGGGGTGGTTCGGCTGCTGATTGACGAGGGCGGGATCAAGCCCGAAAACATTCACGTCTATGAGAACTGCCCGAAGAACTTCGGCGAGGATGACCGGCCGCCCAGCTTCGGCACACCGTTCGCCGGCGGCAAGAATCGCGAGCCGGGCGTCGTCTATTCCCACCTCAAGGCGCCGGATGGCGTGGACATGCCGAATTCGAACTACCGAAGCGACGTGCGCCTGGATCTGGGCAATGGAAACTCCAGGGAATACACATTCTGGTATTGGGAAGCCCTCGATAAAGACACCGATATTCTGATCAATATTTCCAGTCTCAAGCGTCACATCAGCATACCCATGTTCACAACCGTGACGCTTTCGATGAAGAACTACTTCGGCAGTATTCGCGACCCCTACAAGCAGCACAAATTGGACATTAGCGAGAGGATCGCGGCCATCAGCATGGCGAAGCCAATCCGCGAGAAGCAAAAGTTGATCGTCATTGACGCGCTGTATGCGATGTACACCCGAGGGCCCGAACGTGGCGAGATGAAATACGGCATCAACAAGCTGATTGTGGCCCGCGACGCGGTCGCCGCCGATTACGTCGGTTGGGGAATGCTGAATGAGATGCAACAGTGCGGTGAGCCGCGCGAAATCGCCATCGCCGCGCGAAATGGCGTCGGTTTCCGTGCGCCCAAATGGCAAGACCACGTAGTCGAGGTTGATCTGGCGTAAGGATGAAGGCTGAAGAGAGTGATGAAATGCATCAACTACTGAATCGTGCGCCGTGGCTTCTTCGTAAGTTCCTGCTCGTGGCGATGGGTTTGATCTGCCTTATCGGTTGTTCGCGGGCGCAGCAAGCCACGTCGCGGCAGTCTGCCGATCCCGACTGGATTTTGAAAAAGACCAAGCGGCTGACGACCAAAGAGCTCTGGAAAGAGCACGATGGCGGCGACATCATCTATATCGAGCGCGGTTGCGTCTCGGAAACGATGACCAACTATCGCCATCGCAGCCGCCCGTGGACGATCCGCTGCTCCGTTTTCGACCAGACGAAGCCCGACGGCGCGCAATCGCTTTTCAAATACTACCACGACGGCATCGAGAACGAAATCCGCGAGGTCGAACCGGTCGGCGACTCAACCTATCTTTGCAAATTGTCGGAGATGCGCTCGTGGGTCGTTGGCTTTTGCAAGGCCAAGTTCTTTGTGGAAATCTCGCTGACCGAAGAAGGCGATGCCAATGCGCCCCTGACCGATTCCGCCCGCCAGGCGCTAGCGGAGTTTGCGCGCCGTATGGCCGCTACATTGTAGTCACTCTTGGTGTCCGGAACTGTGATCTCACCACCCAACACCCGAAACGTCCGATTTGGACTTGGCTCGATAGACTTGAATGATCCCTTTCATTCCCGGAAACTCTCGGATCAGTTCGAACCGGCCGGCAAGCAGCGCAGCGACATCGCCACGCACCGGCCCCCACGTCACATACCACACCCGCGGATAGAGCGCCAATTCCCTCTCGATTCGTCGTGTTGATACGCATTTGTCTATCAAATGGGTGGGCTTGCTCAGCTCCGATTCATAGCAAAACAGTCCCAGAGGGGTCCAGTAGCCGCCGGCTAAAACGGCTTCCGACGGCAGGGCGTTCTGATCCAGAAAGCGAACCACCGACCGCCAGTCCTGCTTTTCACTTCTGAGGTAACGAATGTCCTCACGCGCATAGGAGAGAAATGCCAGGAGAGCGATTGTGGCCGTCACGGCATGGAAGACCGTCTGTCGGATTGGACCTGCGCGGACTGAGGCCGGTAAAGCGAATGTGATGTACAGCCGGTCCCACACGATCAGAATGCCTGCGGCTGCAAGCAGCAGATAGAGCCCCAGGTAATGGATTAAATAGCGTGGCGGACAGAACAGGCGGAGCCCTGTCGTGGTCAGGATCACTGCCCACGGCAAGATGAACCAAAGACCGGTAAGAACACCCACGGAAGACTTGCGGCGGATCGTCCCAATGAGGCCGATCACAAAGAAAGCCAGAAGAGCCCATTTGACTACAGGTTGTTCGAGTCCCAGCTTTGCGAGGAGGTCGTTGGCATACGCCCAATCATAGCGAGTCTCCCAGGCAATCGGGGGCTGAACGGGAACGGGGGTCGAGCTGGCCGATGCCCTGGAGATCAATCCGGAATCCGGCGCTTCGCGGACATAGCGGCCGACGAGTCCAATCATCTCGCTCAGCCAGGGAGAGAGAATCAGGAGTCCGACCAGCGCGGCCACGATTCCGCCGCGCAGGAGCATTTTTGCCTGTGTGTGCTCTTGGGGCTGCTGCCATGCCTTCCACGCACACCAGGCGAGATAACCGATCATCGCGGCCACCGAGAAAATCGCGACATACGAGAGGTAAAAATTGAGCGCACAGACAATCGCCAAGAGGATCCAGCGCCAAAGCGGTTTCGGTCGCTCGAGAATTCGAATCGTCAAACCCAATGCGGCAAGCGCCAAAAACAGGATCACGGCATAATAGCGGGCATCCTGAGAATGGTCCAGGTGCCAGGGAGACAGCAAAAGTAGAATCGCCGCCACCACGCCCGTGCGCCAATCACGCAGCATTTCGCCGAGCCAAAGCACCAACGCGATGCTCAGGGTGCCGAAGAGCAGGGCAGGCAGGCGTACGGTAAACTCTGGGTTGGGCGTGTGCTGAAGTGCCCAAACGAGGAGGTATCGTAAGGGAGGCGTGTGTCCGCCTCGGCAATACCAGATAATATCTTCAAGAGTTTGCGAAACCGACAGCGAATGAATCTCATCCACCCAGAAGCTCTTCGCCCCCAGGCCAATCAAGCGTATTCCGGCGCCGACGAGAATCAATCCGTACAAGATCGCTCGTCGTCGCGTCAGATGCCATGAGTGAGGCGGCAGTTTTGACGGATCGCCCTCCACCGCTTAACCACTACCCTTCCAGCCAAACTCGCTTCTCGCGGAGATTTTCATCGTTTTGCCCAACGCCGCAATCCCCGCGTGGGTTGAGCTATGCCCTGCGGCCAAAACCCTCTTATGCCAGTCCAAGAACGACATCCCAGCTCTCTCGGGCAACATCTGAAGGAGATTGTTCTTTTCCCTTCCCTTTCCCGAGATTCCAACTTGTTGAATCTCGTATCTCACATGGCGGGTGAGAAGTCAACGATTGGTTTTTGCAGTGCGACAGCGGACGGCTACCGATGGTCTGATTCCGTGCGTCGCGAGCGTTGCCGCACGAAGTGTCCACGCTTCCCTCGCGCGTTCTTACGGCAAAAGCCGCAGAGCGGCAAAGCCGTGGGCGCGAAGATCGAGGGTCATTTTGTCTTGCTCGATCCTGAGTTCACCAAGATCGCGCTCGAGCAAATCGGTTTGGAAAGCCCGCCTGTAACCTTTGACGCCGATGGTGAGGGGACCTGACTGACCGCCGATTTCCCACAAGCGCACAAGAGTGCCAAGCGAGGCGTCACCGTCCGCCGGCTTGAGGCACGTGGCGAGCGCTCGCTTGGGGTCAATCGCGAGGGTCTGACCCGCAATGTTCTCTTCAGCAATGCGACCGAGCGTTGCGATTAGCGGCGAGGCGACGCCGCGGCTCCACGCAACGGCCTCGGCTTCGTTGTAACCTTTCCCGTGTCCCCGCAATGAATAGCGAAAGCGGAACTCCGTGACACCGTTCTGGTTCTGCACAACCTCGCGATAGTTCTGGTCGTTGCCCAGCGCTTCGAACGTGATCGGATCGAGATCGTTGCGCAACACGAAGGCATCGAGCGGTGCGATCGTTCCACCTGGACCCTCGGGCGAGGAGGCGTCCACGAAGCCCTGTATGGCGAACCGCCTGGTGTCCGCGCCGGGAAGCAGGTCGCCTTCCGGCTGTGGTCGCGGGTGAATCACAGCGCCCGGCGTTTCAATCCGCAAAACCGCTCCTTTGCCCATGACAGGAAAAACCTGGCAGAGGCGCTCTTGCTTCGCTGTAACCGGCTTGCTGATGCGCAGATCAAAATCCACGCGGTCCAGGTCCGCATACACCGTCACGAAATTCGTCACCTGAATGCCCTCGGCCGTCCCACGGATTCGCAGCCTCGCCAAAACCGGCCCATGGGCAACCACCTCGGATTGTACATTGCCCAACGTATGTTCTTGTCCGTCATGATAGATTGTCTGGCAGAGTGTGCGGCCATTTCGGCCGACGACCAGGTCGGTTTTGGTTGCTTTGTGGATGAGGCTAACGATGCCGCCGGTTTGGGGATCAACCGTGAGACGATAGAAGGGACTCTCCAAACCCGAGGACGTCGCTTGGACGTCGTCGGGTTTGACCTTGGTGGCCGGTCTCCCCACCAACTGCAATCGGATCAAGCCAAAACCAGCCACCTCCGGCGGCACACAATATAACACACGGCGGCCGTCTTCTTCGGCGATCTGCGAATCGAGAGCCTCCAATTCGGTTGTGACCCAATTCATCTCCGGCGGGAGCTGCGCGATGCGCACGAGATCGGCGCGCGGCGAACTGAGATTGTTGAAAACAACGATGGCGCGCTCGCTCGGCGTGATCCCCAGTCCATTCCAGGCCTTTTGCAGAAGGTTCTGACTACTCCGGCTCAACCCTTCACTCCAGCGGCGTCGCAGGTCAGCGTTGTGACGCTTGTTGGCATCATTCGTGCCGTTCCACGCATGATCGCCCAACATGGCCCAGCACCATTCGGCCCGCTCGCGGTCGGTGCGCGTCGCTTCATGCAGCTTGGGCTGTGTTCGCGCAGCAAGGGCAAGCAGCGACTCGGCGGCGAGGAAAGACCGTTCGCCTTCGCGCATGTCGGCGACATATTTTGCCAGCGATACCGGCCACACATCCCACGAATGGCCGAAGCAGCCGCGAATGGGTTGCAGAAAGGGCGTCTTGGCCTGCGCCTCGTCAACGGCGCGGCAAAACTGGGCCAACGTGGCGTTCACGATTTTCGGGTGGGGCTCCGAACGTTTGTTGTAGGCGATGATCGCGTCGGCGAACCCTCGCGCCTGGCCACCGCTGCCCGGCGAAATGTCGCCGTGCGTTCCGCTCGCCAGGATCGCTCGCGACGGATAGGATTTCCCCAGTTGTCGGTAGTGCGGCAGCCACTCGTTGCGCGCCACGTTCGGGTCGCGGATGACGTGGGCGCCTTGCGTGTAGGACGATTTGTTCGAAGCCCACGGATCCATGACCACGCGAATCCGGCTGCCGTCGGGTCCCTCGTAAATGAAGAGCGGCGGATTTTTGAGGCTGCCAAACGTTGAGTCGTAGGAATAAAAAGGATTTGACAGCCACTTGATGCCGCAGCCCGCCAGAATCGTCGCAACGCCCCACGGCAGCGAAGGTTCCTCGATGTGTTCGGCCACGTCCATCGGAATGCCCCAATCTCTTTCGAGCCGTCGCGCAGGATAGAAAGCCCGGATCGAACCCTCGACGCTCTGAAAAGCCCAGAGCGTGTTGCACAGGTAAGGACTCACGAACACGCGCCCTTCCTTGATGCGACGGATGAGTTCGTCCTTTCGGTCGGGATAGCGCTCAACAAAACAGAGCGCTTCTTGTGTGACGGCCATGTTGTAGCGGTCGCGATTCTCCGGCGGCTCGTTGTCGGTGCGTTTCATTTCGTCGAGGTGGCCACGGACAATATCGGCCAATGCCTGGCGGGTCTGCTCCTCGGTATAGCCCCAGGTGTAATCGGGACAATTGTCGTTGGCAACGTAGAGGGTCCATTCGGAGGCGTCGTCGGGCGCTTGCGCACCGGTCTGATAGATCATCGTCAGCGCCAAGCAGATTGCGGGCGGGATCAAAATGTGCCTCATGCTACCTTGCCTCCAACGGCCGGTTCGCAGTCCGCGCTTCCGCGTACCGCTTTTTCCATTCTATAGATAGCCAGCGGCATTTGGGCCATGCGCGTCCTTGGATTGGCGGCTCAGGCGGCAGGCGAGAACAAGCAGCATTGCACAAACGCCGGCGCCGCACCGAACAGAGATCTTCATACAGTCTCCCACTGTCGCAACCATTGGTATTCCGGTGTCAAATGGGCGTGGTAGTTTCGCGCGCACTGCCGCAGGATTTCCCTGTCTTCGTCGGTCAGCGCCGCTTGGCGTTCATACGAACCTTTGACGTTCACATCGAGTTGCTCAGGAAGGCTGACACCTGGAATGACCGCCGAAATCCGCGGCTCCTGAAGCATTTTCTTGATCAGCACGGCTGCGCGGTTGTCCACCTTCTCTTTGATCTCGCTTGGCTTGATGCCGAACGTCGTTCCCGCGGCGAACGGTTTGATGCCGATCACACCGGCGTCTTTCTTTTTGGCCAGATCGAGCAGACTGCCGCCGCCCATTTCCTCGGTCAGGAAAAGGTAGGGAAAAAGGATGACCGAAAACTGGGGATACTCGTCGAGGACGCGCCGGAAAACTTTTGGGTTGTGGGCGGAGATGCCCAGGAAGCGGACTTTGCCGTCCTTATGTACTTTTTCAAAAACCTCGACGACCAAATCGAAGGTTCGGCGGCTAACCATGAGCATGGTGGGAATGGCCGTTTGGCCTTCGCCCCACGTCGCGCCCACGGGCCGCCAGATGTCGAGCCTGTCGGTCTTGTAATGTTTGAGGCGGCCCTCGATCTCGCGAATCATTCCATCGTTCGTGAGGTTCTTTTCGTATTCTTCGGTAATCTTCTCCGGCCACGAGGCAAAGCCGATGATCCAGTGGCTGCGTTTGCCGCGAAGCGCCTCGCCATACTCGGCGCATTCCTCGACGATGTTGGTGTCGAGATAGTTCATGCCCAATTCGGCGGCGCGTTCGAGGACCTTAATCCGATTTTCGAGTCCGAGCGAACCGTGGCCGCCGAGGCCGATCTCCGACATGATGATCTCCGTCTTGCCAAGGCGACGATACCCCATCTTGGGATTGTAGTTGAGGATTTTCGAGGTATCTACCTTCTTGCCATCGGCCGCCGTTCCAATAGCGGCGAACGCCGTGCCGGCAACCGCCGCCGTCGTGGTCTTAAAAAACTCGCGTCGGGTCTGTTCGTTCTGCACCATTCTCCGGGTCCTTTCCTCATGACATTCGGCAGTAGAATGCTGGAGTTTGGTCCGCTGTCAAGCACTCAAGAACCAACCGTGGATTCCACAGATACCCGGAACTCAAATCTGTGAAATCGGTGAAATCTGTAGTTCCTTTTTTGCTGGAAAGCGATCCGCGCTCCTGCCAGATTTGGACCAGCGATGTCCATCATACACTTGCGAGGTAGTCTTCATGGGTCGCAGAGCTATCGTGTCAGTCGCCGTTTTCCTTCTGTGGGGAGCGGTGTGCTTTGCAGCCGAAAGACCGCTTAAGGTGTGCATGCTCTCCGGTTCGGATGAGTATAAATCCGACGTCTCGCTTCCTGTGTTTCAAAAGTATCTTGAGCAACGTTACAATGTTGAATGCACGCTGCTCAAAGCGACGGGGCGAGATAATTTGCCGGGTCTCGAAGCATTGGACAACTGCGACGTGGCGCTGTTTTTCACGCGTCGTCTGACGATCAGCGGCGCGCAACTGGAGCGCGTCAAGAAATATTGCGAAGCCGGGCGGCCGATTGTCGCCGTGCGCACGGCCAGCCACGGTTTTCAGAATTGGTTGGAGTTCGACAAGATCGTCCTCGGCGGCAACTACACAGGGCATTTCGGAAACGGTCCGACCATGAAAGCAACGATTGTCCCGGGCGCCAAGAGCCATCCCATCCTCGATGGCGTCAGCCCAACGATCAAATCCATCTATAGTCTTTACAACACCGCTCCGTTGTCGCCCGATTGCGAGCCGTTGATGACGGGCGAAACGCCGGCGTCGGGCGGCACGCAACCTGTAGCATGGACGCGACAATATAAGGGCGCACGCATCTTCTACACTTCGTTGGGAGGTTTGCAGGATTTCGAAAACGCGGCGTTCCGCCGCATGTTGGCCAACGCGCTTTTCTGGGCAGCCAACCGAAAAGTGGAGAGCAAAGAGATTCCGCCGCCGGCGCAACGACCGAAACCGCAAGGCGATCTGCGTCTCATTTTGCGCAGTCGCATTGAAACATCCAAGGGAAGCAACGTGTGGAAGGAAACGACCATCGAGAAGACTCTGCCGGTCGCAGAAACAGCAATTCTCATTTGCGACATGTGGGATCGGCACTGGTGCAGTGGCGCGACCAAGCGCTGCGAGGCGCTGGCGAAGAAGATGAATCCCGTCCTGAAGGCGGCGCGCGACAAGGGCGTCCAGATCATCCACGCTCCGTCGGAGACTTTGGACTTTTACGCGGATTGGCCGCAACGCCGCCGCATGATGTTGGCTCCCACCGTCACGCCGCCGAAACTGCTGAGCCTGTCCGATCCGCCCCTGCCGATTGACGATTCTGACGGCGGCTGCGACTCGGGCGAGAAGCCGTGGTATTCGGCCTGGACACGACAGAACCCCGACATCGAAATTGGCGAGTATGATGGCATTACCGACAGCGGCGCCGAGGTTTATAACCTTTTCCGCCAACAGGGCATCCGGAATGTCATCGTTATGGGCGTTCATACCAACATGTGCGTGCTCGGCAGATCGTTCGGCATTCGGCAGATGACGCGGTGGGGGATCAACTGCGTTCTGGTGCGCGATTTGACGGATGCAATGTATGATCCCAAGGACCGTCCGTTCGTCTCACACGACGCAGGCACGGAGCTGGTCGTCCAGCACATCGAGAAATACTGGTGCCCGACAATTCTGAGCGCCGAGTTGTTGGCCGGATTGCCGTAGTGCATTGTTGCATTCCGAGTTCAAACTTCCGCTTCGCCTTTTGTAGGAGGATAGCATGGCAGCATCGGCAAAGACACGACTGGCCATCGAAGGCGGCCCGCGGGCCAAGACAACGCCCAACATTCCGATGTATCCCGGCGGCTTTGAGATCGGCGACCAGGAAAAGCGCGAAGTCCTCGATGCCCTCGACAAGAAATATCTTTTCCGCTATTACATGCCCGAGGGGCTGACCTCCAAGGTTTCGCAATTCGAGCGATGCATCGCCGACATGATTGGCTGCCGCTATGCGCTGGCGACCAATTCCTGCACGTCGGCGTTGATTTCGTCGCTCGTGGCCTGCGGCGTAGGTCCCGGCCACGAGGTGATTGTTCCGGCTTATACCTACTGGTCGTCGGCGTCGGCGGTTCTTTGTGTGCGAGCCGTGCCGATTATCGCCGAAGTGGACGATTCGCTCACCATTGATCCCAACGACATCGAGCGAAAGATCACGCCGCGCACTCGGGCGGTCATGCCGGTCCATATGCGCGGCTCCGCGTGCGATATGGATCGCGTGATGGCCGTCGCGCGGCGTCACAAACTGGCCGTGATCGAGGACAATGCCCAGGCCTGCGGTGGGACATACAAAGGCAAGTATCTCGGTTCATTTGGCGAGTGTGGCTGTTTCAGCTTTCAATACTACAAGATCATCACTACCGGCGAAGGCGGGATGGTGACGACCAACGACGAGGCCGTTTACATCAAGGCTCAGTCGGTGCATGATTCGGCGGCCTGCTGGCGACCCGATCGGTTTGCTCCTGCGCGTTGGCCTTGGGAGCTTTCCTTCGGCTACGATTTTCGCATGGGCGAAGTGGACGCGGCGATTGGCCTCGTGCAGTTCCAGCGCCTTCCTTCATTGCTCGAACGGATGCGCAGTCGCAAAGCACGCATCGCGGCGCAGTTGGAAGACCTTGTCGCCAAAGGGATCGTGCCGCGCCGCCAGAATGATCCCGACGGCGACACGGCGATTTGCATCATGTTCATGGCGCCGACGGTTGAGTTATGCGAGAAGTTCGTGAAGGCGCTGGCGGCCGAAGGGGTGGATGTGATGCACGCTTATCACAAGGACATTCCCGACTGGCACGTAGCCCATCATTGGCGGCACATGATCGAACGCGCGACGCCGACGTCGGACGGTTACCCCTATCGCGACCCGGCGCGCAACGCACCGCCGCCGGACTATTCTGATTTGTGCCCGCGCAGCGCCGATCTCCTGTCGCGGACGGTTCACATCAACGTCCCGCCGCAGATGACCGACGCCGACTGCGACATGATCGCCGAAGCCGTGCGCAAGGTGGCGAATGCCTATCTGTAGGATAGTCTGTCAACCTGTCCCATGTAGCGTAGGCGTCCTACCCGTGATTCAGGGGCAGGATCTTGGCTTTGAGATGTCCGGGAAAAGAACTGGATTTTGTTCTCGTCGCTCGGGTAGAGTAATGAGTCGGACGGGAGAGAACATCGGCGATGAATAAGCCGCGAGTGAGAGTTTATGCAGACACGTCGGTTTTTGGCGGCGTATTCGACCCCGAGTTCGACGAGGCGAGCGCTCGGTTCTTCGCCCAGGTTCGCGCCGGGTTGTTTCAACTGGTTGTTTCTGCCGTCGTAGCGGATGAATTGGCGGACGCACCCGCGTCGGTCCGTTCGCTATTTGACGAGGTATTGCCGCTCGCCGAGCTGGTACCGGTCTCCGCCGAGGCCGTGGCGCTACAAGAGGCATACTTGAATGCGAACATTGTAACGTCGAACTGGGCGGAGGACGCTTTGCATGTGGCGCTGGCTACGATCTCGCGGTGCGATCTGATCGTAAGCTGGAACTTCGAGCACATCGTTCATTTCCAGAAGATTCCACGCTACAATGCGGTGAACGTTCTTCTTGGCCACCGCGCCATAGCCATTCATTCGCCGTCGGAGGTAATGCCCGATGAAAAAGAAAACCTTTGATTGCGTGGACATGAAACATCGCGGGGCCATGGAGATAGAAAGGAAACTTGCCGGCAAGACGCGCGACGAGCAGATCGAATTCTGGCGCAAACGCACGGAAGAGTTGCGCGCTCGACAGGAAACGTTCCGAAAAACACAAGGCGTGCTCGATCGTGCCAAATGAAATGAGTCGCGTGGAAAGGCAAATGCCGAGATACGCAATCAATCTCTAGGGAGGGGGCTAGGACTACATCTTTGTGGCTGAAGTCCCGGAGCTGCCCTGGTGCATGGCGCACGGCAAGACGTCGCTGGTCGCCTTCGCAAACCAGAGAAAAGCCATTTGATTATCAGCTGACCGACGCCGACTGCGACATGATCGCCGAATCCGTGCGCAAGGTCGCGAATGCCTATCTGTAGGATAGGTTGTCAACCTGTTCCGCGTTGGAGGCGGAATCATGGCTCTCCCCAGATTGCGGTGTAGGGATTACAGGATTCTCGATGATGAACAGATTTCTCGCGTTCATTTGGCCGTGCTCGAGGTGCTCGAAGAGGTCGGCGTAGTTGTCCAACACGAGCCTGCCTTGCGGATCTTTGCTGAGAATGGTTGCAGGGTGGATTTCAAGGCGCGGCGGGTGTGGATTTCGGAGCATGTGTTGAAGAAGGCACTGGCCGCGGCCCCGTCGCACTTCACGTTTTTCGGTCTGAGGCCGGAATTCGATGTTCACGTGGATACGACGGCGATTTACACAATCGGCGGATCGAGTGCGCTATTCGTGCTTGACCTCGACGGCAATCGCCGTCCGGCCACCATGCAGGACCTCGAAGACCTTACGCGGCTTCAGGACGCCCTGCCCAATTTGCACATCATGCATGGGATCGTGAATCCGCAAGACATTCCGCAAGACGGTTTTGACCGCCGCCTTTTCGCGGTCGTCTTCAAGAACACCGCGCGTAACTACTACTCGCAGGGCACCGGCGGCGCGAGCATTCGCGACCAGATCGAATTAGCCTCGATCCTTCTGGGCAGCACCGATGCGGTTCGACAACGCCCGCCGTTCACCATTGTCGTCTGCCTCACAAGCCCGCTCGTTCAAGTGGGACTGCGTGTCGAGGAGATTCTGGCGTGCGCTGAAGAAGGCATTCCACTATACGTTGAGGTGGATGCGCAGATGGGCGCAACAACGCCGATCACCATCGCCGGAACGCTCGTCGAGGAATGCGCCAATGTCCTGTGCGGCATCATGCTGGCGCAACTGATTCGGCCCGGACTGCCTTGCATTTTCGCCATCGCGTCGGGCGTGATGGATATGACGACCGGCGCATACTCGGGCGCTGATCCGCGCGCCAATCTGCTGCACGTCGCGACGGCCCAGATGGCGCGGTTCTACAATCTTCCCTTCCAGGGCTGCACAGGCATTGACGCTCTTGTGTCGGACGTGCAGGCCGGCTACGAGCGCGGAATGCAGGTCCTGGCCAACGCTCTGGCCGGTGTGAACTTCATCCATCTCTCGGTCGGCCTCATGGAGCAAATGCTGACCGCCGGCTATGAACAATGCGTAATTGATAACGAAATCCTCGATGCGGCGTTTGTCATGGCGCGCGGAATCGAGGTGAACGACGAAACGTTGGCCGTGGACGTGATCAAGGAGGTCGGCCCCGGCGGCAACTTCCTCGGCCATCCGCACACGGCCCTGCATCTGCGCAAGAATTGCTGGTTTCCCAAATTGACCGTTCGCCAGCGCTATGAAGTCTGGAAAGCCGGCGGCGGATTGGACATGCGCCAGCGCGCCAACCGCGAAGCGCGACGCATTCTGAAGGAGCACCATCCGACTTATGTTGACGATAAGACCAAAGCCGAGCTGGATAGACTGGCCAGTGCGCAGCAACAGGCGTACATTGAAAAACAACGATGAACGACGGATGATGAATGACGAACTGAAGTGGGAGTTTATAAGAAATCGCACATGATGAAGGGACTTTCGGCCTTCATCCTTCATCCTTCACAACGGTGCTCTCATGACCATTTCCTGGACCGATGCGTTCGTCTTTTTCCTCTATCTCGCCATCACTTTGGCCATCGGCTATTGGGTGGGACGGCGGGAGAAGGAATCGGCGCGGCAGTATTTCTTGGCCGGGTATTCGCTGCCCTGGTATGCCGTCGGCCTTTCGATGGTTTCCGCCTCGATCAGCACGGAGCAATTCATCGGCGAGGTTGGGTTTGCCTACACGGCGGGACTGAGCGTGGCCAACTGGGAACTCGGGGTTTTTCCCGCGTTCATGATCATGATCTGGTTTCTGCTGCCGCTGTATCTGCGGCAGAAACTGTTCACAATTCCTGAATATCTCGAGCAGCGGTATGGGCCAAAGACGCGCACGCTATTCGCCGTTGTGACGCTTCTCAACTATGCGCTGATCAACCTGGCGGGCGTGGTCTATCTGGCCGGTTTTGCGCTTCACCAAATCTTCGGGCTGCCGCTTTTTTGGTCCGCGGTCGCGCTGACGGTCGTCACGGGCGGCTATGCGATTTACGGCGGCCTGGCGTCGGTGGCCTGGACCGACGTATTTCAGGCGGCGCTTCTCTTGGTCGGCGGCCTCATTGTATTTCTCTTCGGCATGAATTATGTCGGCTGGGATTGGTCGGCCATTGTGAGTCCCGATCCGTCGCGCGGGCACATCATCGCGCCACTTTCGCATCCCCATTTTCCCTGGACCGGCGTGGTGGTCCTGATGCTGTCCACAAACGTTTGGTATTGTTGCACGAACCAGTTCTACATTCAACGCTGTCTCGGGGCGCGGTCAACATGGGATGGCCGCATGGGCATCCTGTTGGCGTGCGTTCTCGGCATCGCCCTGGCGCTGTGTGTGTGCTTCCCGGGACTGATTGCCTATCGCATTTTCCCGAAACTCCCGCGTGACGACCAGGCTTACATGATGTTGGTGAAAGAAGTTCTTCCGCGCGGTTTGCAGGGCGTGCTGCTGGCGGCGCTGGTCGCCGCGATTATGTCCACCATTAGTTCGCTGATCAACTCAACCGCGACGGTGTTCTCGATAGACATCTATCGCAAATTCATTCGCCGCGATGTCTCGGACAAACGCCTGATGACGGTGGGGCGAATCAGCGGCGCTGTGGCCGTCGTTCTGGCTTGCCTCATGGCGCCCGTGGTGGGCATGCGGCGAAACATTTTTTTGTATTTCCAGGACAGCTGGGCAGTGCTGGCGGTGCCTGTGTCTGTCGTGTTCATTCTTGGCTCTTTGTGGAAGCGCGCGACGCCGTCGGCGGCCTGGGCCACGATGCTGCTGACCATCATCTATCTGCCGATCACGTTCATTTGGCGCAGCGCCGAAGATCTTGATGCGCTCCAGGCGAACGCCGCATGGCTGCACGACCTGGCGCCCCCCGCGTGGAAGGTCGTAAACAGTGTGACCCACTCCATGCACTATTTTACGTTTGTGTGTTTGTTGTGGCTGGCCACCTATGTGTTCATGATTGGGTGGAGCCTCTGCACGCGCGATCCGCATGCGGCGGAGCATGGCAAGCTCGTTTGGCGGCCCGAGATGGTTCGGCGCCCGTCCGAGGAAACGCCGCGGCCCTGGTATCAAGGCGTTGGTTTCTGGAGCCTGGTGCTGGCCGTTGTCTTCGGTTTGATCTATGTTGTTCTGTGGTAGAGTGCGCTTTCTTGTCCACAAGGAAGCCATGAAGCCGGGAATTGGGATTATCTCCTCATGGGTTTCTGGTTTCCTCGTGGATTCGACAGATTGCTTCAAAGCCATTGCAGATTTGACTTGCGAGAACTGCGGTTGCCTGTTTGATGACTGACAGCGAATGGGAAAAGGAGAACGGCAGTGTTTCGACGGAGACGGATTGCGGTTGTGGCGTTGAGTGTGATCCTATCTTTCATATCGTTTTCAGTTGCGGCGGCGGAGAAGGATGACGGATGGACCAGTCTTTTCAACGGCACGGACCCGTGGGGTTGGACCGCCATGAATGAGGCGAAATGCGAAGTCCGCGACGGACTTCTCTGTCTTGTCGGCGGTATGGGATGGCTTCGCTCCGACCAACTCTACGACGACTTCGTTCTCGAGTGGGAATCGCGCGCCCTCAAAGACGAGTCTGACAGCGGAATCTTCTTCCGCGCCGGCTTGGAAGGGACGCCGTGGCCCGACAAGGGCTATCAAGTCAATTTGCGGCATAACCAGGAAGGCGCTCTGATCGTCGGCACGAAACCGATCGTCAAGTCCAAGCCGCCCGTCCGTCCCACAGGCGAATGGGCAAAATGGGTGCTCACGGTTCAGGGCAACAAAGGCTCTCTCGAAATGAACGGCAAGAAGCTCTGGGAGACCGACCAACTCGAGCCGGGCCGCGGTTTGATCGGAATCCAGGCGGAAGAATTCCCCTTCGAATTCCGCAACATTCGGATCCGCGAAATCGGCTATGCGAATCTGCTGACGGGCGATGGTCCCACGGGCAGCCACTTTACCACGCTCGTCGGCGCGAAAGAAGCGTGGAGCCTGAAGAACGGCGTTTTGGCCTGCAAGGGCGGCGGCGGCGGATGGATCGGGACCAAGCGGGATGACTACGCGAATTTCGATCTCAAACTCGAATTCAATGTTCCAAAGGATGGCAACAGCGGCGTGTTCATTCGCCGGCCGCTCCAAGGCGATGGCGCTTACACGGGCATGGAAATCCAGGTGATTGATGACGATGCGACGGTCTTCGGGAAACTCCAGCCATGGCAACTGTGCGGCTCGATCTACCACGAAGTGGCGCCGTCGGTTCGCGCGACGCGCAAATCCGGAACCTGGCAGACCATGGAAATTGTTGCCGATAAGAACATCGTGCAAATTTACATCAACGGCATCCGGATCGCGAACGCCGATCTTGACAAATACACCACGAGCACCACGAAAGCCGCGCCCCTCAAGGACCGTCCACGCAAAGGCCATATCGGGCTGCAAAACCACGGCTCCGGGATCGAGTATCGGAACGTGCGAGTCAAAGAGCTCGGCGAGTGAGGAATAGCATCGTGGTTTGGGCATCCTGCCCGCGTTGTCAAATGAGAAAAAGGGAGAACAAGCAATGGGCGAAAACAAAAACATGACGCGCCGCAATTTCTTGAAAGGCATGACGGCCGCCGTTGCCACAGTCGGCCCTCTCGTGATCGTTTCGTGTGCCCGTGGGAGGCCGAAACGCTTTGGACCGAACGACATGATCGGACTTGGCTGCATCGGCATGGGCGGGCGCGGAACCGCCGTCATGTCTTCGCTGATGCGAGAGGGTTTGGAGGACACGCGGGTTGTCGCTGTCTGCGACGTGAACGAGCAACCGCGCCTCGCCGCCAAGGATCGCGTCGAGAAGTTCTATACGCAAAACCTCGGAAAGGGAACCTACAAGGGGTGCGACGTTTACAATGATTTCCGCGAACTGCTGGCCCGCAAGGACATTGATGCGGTTACGGTCACGACGCCGGACCACTGGCACATTCCCATCGCCATTGCCGCCGCCAAGGTGCGCAAGGATATGTATGTCGAGAAACCGCTGGGCATGAGCGTCCAACAGGGTCGAGCGCTCTGCAATGTGGTCAAAGCGAACAAATGTATTTTTCAATTCGGCACCCAACAGCGTTCCGACGCGCGGTTTCGTCAGGCCTGCGAACTGGTTCGCAATGGCAAGATCGGCAAACTCCACACCATCAAAGTGGGTTCACCCTTCAGCGGTCGCGAACCGATGCCTGCGCCGACGCCGGTGCCGAAGGGTTTCGATTATACCATGTGGCTGGGACCTGCACCCGAAGCGCCCTATACGGAGAAACGCTGCGTTACCCCCTTTTGGTATTTCATCTCTGATTATGCGCTGGGGTTCATTGCCGGCTGGGGCATCCATCATGTGGACATCGCCCAGTGGGGCAATAATACCGATCTGACGGGCCCGATCGAGTTCGAGGGCAAGGGCGAATTCCCTCCCAAAGGCGAGCTGTGCGACACGGCGACGGCGTGGTTGGTCAATTGCACCTACGCCAACGGCGTCGAAATGATTTTCGCGGACGATAAGCAGATTCGTCATGGGGTCACCTTCGAAGGCAGCGACGGGTGGGTGTTTGTGGATCGGGAGAAAATCGAGGCCAAACCCGAGTCTTTGCTCAAGTGGCAGCCCGGTCCCAACGACATCCATCTTTACAAGAGCGACGAGCATGCGCGCAATTTTCTGGACTGCGTGAAATCGCGCAAGGAAACGATCTGCCCGGTCGAGGTTGCCCAGAGATCGGATACGATTTGCCAGGTGAGCGACATCACCATTCGGCTTGGACGCAAGATGAAGTGGAATCCCGAAAAGGAACGTTTCGTCGGCGATCCCGAAGCGGACAAAATGTTGTCCAGACCTATGCGCGCGTCTTGGCATCTGTAGGAGGAAATGCACGGGCTATCGGAGCAGCAGGCGTTCCGGTGGGACTTGCGAATGATGGATGTGCTCGATCAGGGTGGCCCGTCGGCGGTTCGGCGTGGTGCAATAGCGGGGATCGCCTACTTCGATTGTAAGCGCCTGCCGTAGCCGACCGAAACGCCGCGAAAGTGTGGCTTTCGATACATCAAGACTTTTTGCTACTTCCTCTTGCACAGCCCAGGTCTCGCCGTCGAGACGTCCAATCGCGTAAACAACAGCTGCCGCCCACGATTGGGTGTGTTGTTCCATGCGCGTCTGTTTCGTCGCCGACAGGATTTCGAAATAATCCGACCACAGATGAAGCGCCGCGAGGATTTGGCGGGGACGCATACCCCGTTCGGTCATTGCCTCGATCACAATCGTTCGGACTTTGCTTTCGCCGGCCGTTCGGGCAGGATCGCTGGGTGTGATCGCCATGGTTTTGGGCTGTTCGGCGGGCGAATCTGCCGGAGGAGACGGTTGGGGATAGATTTCGTGAACCTCGGCGATTTGGGTTTGCGTGGGGAGAGCCATGCTTCGCTCGCTGAGGAGCAACGCGGCGCGAACTTCCTCGACGCTCTCGCGAATATCGCGCGCGAGTTCCAGATCGTCCGACGTGATGTAGCCTGTTGCCTGTTTGAACGCCGAAAGCGAGGACTCGAGGTCGCCTTCGAGCAAATAGGCGCTCGCAAGATCGTTGAGCAAGTACGGGTCGGTGGAATTGATCTCGCGTGCTCGCCGCAGATACCCGAGCGCGCTTTTCGAGTCTCCCAGATGAAGCAAAGCCAATCCCGCCGCCCGGAGATAGTTGGGCTGGTCGGGATGGCGCGTGGCCAGGCCGCGGAACAGGCCGACGGCTTCGGCATTGCGACCCATCTTCATCAGCACGCGGCCACGTGCTGCAAGCGACGTCGGATCGGACGGATCAATCACCTGGCATTGCCTGAGCTGGCGCAACGCCTCGTCCCAGCGCTCGAGTTTTTCGTAGGCCGATGCCAGGCAAAAGGCGATGAGGCGGAAAGTGGTCCAGTCCTCGTCATCCCGCGCCAGGACATGCTCGCCGATCTCAACAACGGCGGCTGCGTTGCCCTCACGCAGGTATCGCTGCATTTGTCCGACGGCCCACTGCGTATGCGCATTCATCTTCATTCTTCGTCTTTCGCCCCTCCGCCTTGAAGCAAGATATGTTCGATGCGCGCGCGGACTTGCTCCAAATCGTCGCGGTTGGCTGTCGGCGCGACAAGGATGGGTTCGTGAAACGTGACCACGCACCGCGAGAACGGTCTGGGAATTTCGGTTCGATCCCAGGACCTCAGTCGCCACGAGCGTTCATAGTGGATGGTTGTCGGAATGATCGGCGCGCTCGTGTTCTTGCCGATGAAAGCTGCGCCCAGCTTCGCAACGTGGCGGGGACCGCGTGGGCCATCCACGGCAATGCCAATGTGTCCGCCGCCGGCGACGTATTCTTCGAGCCCTTTGAGACCCGCGCGTGCGCCGCGGGTGGATGATCCGCGCACGGTGTCCAAGCCAAACCGTCGAGCCGTTTGCGCCAGCAATTCTCCGTCCTCGCTCGGACTGGCCAGAACTGCGCCTCGGCCGAACGCACGTTTGGCGAAATCGGAGAATGCAAACAAGAGCATCATCATGTCGTTGTGGAAGAAAGCGAAAATGATCGGACGGTTCCGGCGCACGAACTCGAAAACCCGTTCGTCGTTGCGGTATTCAATGCGCAGCGTCCGCCGCAGCAACCGCAACGCACCGCTGATGAGCGGGGGAGCGATCGCCCGCAAAATAACGTATTTGAACCGACGTCGCGCCATCAGGTTCGTCTCGGTTCCTTGCCTTGGAAATCAGCCATCAGCCATCGGCGGTCAGCAGTCGGCAACCCGCGATCAAAAGGTCCGAACTTCACATTGGAAAGACCCGCGAATCGCTCACGTTCACGGGCAGGTTCAGGGATCTTGGCTATCCGAAATCGGAAACTCAAAGTCGAAATCACTCGAATGACTCCGCCATTCGCGCCACTTCTTCGGCGGGTCGGCCCGCGAGGATTTCCATCACACAGCGTGCGGCGCGTCGTGAGGCGCCTGGCCGACCCAGGCTGTCCTTGACCTGTGTCAGCTGGAATCTCATGTTCTCCAGACGCTCCGGATCGTTCAGCATATCGAGAGCCGCGCGGCTGACATTGGCGCCGGTTGCCTCGTCCTGGACCAGTTCAGGAACAATCCGTGCGCCCGCCACAATATTGACCAGCCCAATCCACGGAATCTGGATCAGGGCTTTAGCGACGAGCCAGGTCAAAAACGAGACTTTGTAGATAATCACCATGGGTGTGAGAAGGATTGCGGTCTCGAGTGTCGAAGTTCCCGACTTGACGATGGCAAAATCCAGCGTCGAGCGGACATTGTAGCGATACTGATCCACGACTCGCACCGACACCTGATAACGATCTGTATATTTCTGGAGCAAATCCGGCGGAACCGTCGAGGAGCGCGGAATGACAAACTGAAACTGGCCCGGTGCTTCGGCCATCATCATTTCGCACGCTTCGAGCATGACGGGCAAGTGGCGAATGATCTCGGGCTTTCGGCTGCCCGGCAACAGACCGATCAGCTTCTTGGCGGGATCGAAGCCGAACTTGTCGAACACCTCTTGTTTGCTCATGGTCAGGCGGATGAGGTCGAGCATCGGATGGCCGACATGGACGGCGTTGACGCCCGCCTTTTGATACATCTTCTGCTCGAACGGAAAGAAAACCATCATCAAGCTGACCGTCTGCCGAATCCGTGCAATGCGCGTCGGATGCCACGCCCAAATCTGTGGACTGATGTAATAGATGACAGGGATTCCCAGGTCGCGTGCCATGCGCGCCACGCGCAGATTGAAACCGGGATAGTCCACCAGAATGACAACGTCGGGTCGTTGTTCGGTCAACGATTCGCGGACTTGCTCGAGCAGGCGCCGGATGAGGCGAAAGTTTCGGATGACCGGCGTAAGGCCGACAATCGCCAGACCCTTGACAATATCCTTGAGCAGAATCACGCCGGCAGCCGACATCTGGGGACCGCCCAAGCCGCTGAACCGAAGCGAGCTGTCGAGCCGCAGCAGGGACTTGACGAGATTGCTGGCGTGGAGGTCGCCTGAGTTCTCGCCGGCGATCAGGAAAATGTGTTTCGAGGGCATGGGAATCGTCGTCCGCGATGGATCGGAATCCCGACACCGCTGTCAGGCAAATGAAGATCTCATAGGGCGGCCGACTGCGGGAAAACCCGGTCGTTTCGCCGGATCATTTCCGAGATTTCGACGGCCAATTCCAAGGCATCCCGCGCTTTTTCGCCCGTGATCTGAGGCGTCGCGCCGCTGGCCACACATTCGAGAAAGTGCTCGAGCTCCGCTTTCAACGGTTCTTGCCATTTCAAACGAAGCCGCTTGCGCACGATTTCAAACGGCGGATCGCCGGGTCGTGGATTGGCCACAGGCTGCTTGCGATAGATCTCCATGCCCGGCTTCACGTAGTCCACCGAGATATAGGTATCTTCCTGAAAGATGCGAATCTTGCGTGTTTTCTTGGGTGTGATGCGGCTGGCGGTCAGATTGGCGATGCAGCCGTTTTCAAAATGGATGCGGGCATTGGCGATGTCTTCCTTGTCCGACAGGATGGGCACGCCGACCGCCTCGAGGCTGCGCACGGGCGAGTTCACGACCTCCAAGATGATGTCGAGATCGTGGATCATCAGGTCCAAGACAACCCCCACGTCCTGCACACGCGGGTCATAAGGGCCGAGCCGGTGGACTTCGATGAAGGCAGGGTCTTTGACCACCTCGCGTAACCGAACGATCGCGACATTGAAGCGCTCGACGTGACCGACTTGGAGCACGAGTCTGTTCTTGTGCGCGAGGTCCACGAGTTTGCGTGCTTCGGGAACGGTCGCCGTAATCGGTTTCTCGACCAGCACATGGGTATTGTTTGCGAGAAACTCGCGCGCGATTTCGTAATGGCTCGTCGTCGGGACCGCGATGCTGACGGCATCCACTTTGCCCAGGAGCATGTGGTAATCGAACAGCGCTTGGGTCGCGTACGTCTTGGCGATTTTGATTGCGCGCGACCGATCTATGTCCACCACGCCGACCAAATCGGTGTTGGGCAGTTCCGCATAAATGCGGGTGTGATGCTGACCCAAGCGACCGACCCCCACAACACCCACGCGAATCTTGTCCATGGGAACACTCCGACGCGGTCAGCCGGAAAACGCCGACCCACGAGAAATCCGAGATCTGTTTTCTGCGCAACGCTTTGTGCGTGTTAAAATTCGACAATCCAAAATCCACAATCCACAAGCGCAAGCTACGGGTTGGACAGGACGGCGGCAAGTTTTTTCTGCGCCAACTCGTCTTTGGGGTCAATCTTAAGAATGCGCGTGTACAGCTCGTGGGCGGCTCGTCTGTTGCCCTGCTGCGAATAGAGATCGGCCAATTGGTGCAGCAGTTTTGCGTCATACGGATAAGCCAAAAGCGCGGAACGGCAGAATTCGATCTCCTCTTCGGCGGCCGCCGGCCCGCGCGCGGCCACGATCTGTTTGTGCATCCTTAACGCTTTCTCGATCACGTCGCGATTGCGCTCCTGAAGCAACGCCGCTTCATAGGCACGCAGAGCTTGCTTCCATTGATAATTCGAAGCAAACTGATCGCCCGAGCGCAAATAGCCGGTCATCGAATCGAATTGAACGGACCGATCGCTTCGACTCAACCATCGCCGAGCATAAATGGCGCGACAAACGACATTGCCCCACAAATGCCGAAACAGTTCCGAAGGGTCATCGGTCCAGAAAGCGTTGTTGTCGGCCGCCAGGGGTTTCCCGCCGATCTTCTCGATGTCCCGCTGGAAATTGTCGAACAGGCATTGTTCGAGCGTGATCCCATCGTCAACGACACGGAGGCCGACATCGTTCTGGGTAAAGTCGCTCGACCGAATTTCGCAATTGGCTCCTGCAACAGCTCCGCATCGGTTGCGCCGAATTGTGCTGTGGCCGAGCGCCAACCGTTTCACTCCCCGAGCGTCCAAGCCGATCCTATTGTCGTGCAATGTGATCTGTTCCAGGTAGCATTCGCCGTCGGCCGCCTCGATGCCGGCTCGCCGCGCGCCCGAAATCTCCACATAGCTGGCTCGAAGAACGGCGGTGGGATGGGCAACATGAAATCCACGCGAAGCGTCGGTGCCCACCAGACAAATCGAATCATTGGCTTCGCCGATCGCTTCGACAACGCCCCGCACGGTGATCTCCATGCCGGGTCGGATTTCGATCTGCGTGCCGGGTTCGATGATCAACCGGGCGCCGGGCACAACATCCACGTCAAGCGCAAGCCGATACGGCGACCCGTAGGCCGTCCAGCGAACCTCACCTTGAATGGTTCCGCCGACGGTTGTCGGTCCCCGCGGCGGGAGATCGAGCACCAGCTCGGCGGATGGCGAACTCGCGTTGCCGGCGTAGTCCACTGCTTTGACGAAATAGGACCAATGATGGGGCAATCGGGCGGCGCGATCGTCGCCAATTCGGTCGGTGTAGGAAATTCCTGTCGGGCGGGCCAACAGGCAGACGCCGCCCGTCGTGAGCTCACTCCGGAAAACCAGGTAATGGGCCACGTCGGGACTCGCCGGCGGTTCCCAGTTCAGGATGACCCCATTTGGGCGAATTACGTATCCACTTTCCGTCGGCGGAAGGGGAGGAATCGCATCCACGATAAAGGCCGACCTTGTGTCTGCGATTCGTTGCGCTTGGTCGGCTCCCACCTTGAGTGCCACGCCCACGCGGCAATAGTTCGAGTAGTCGCCGGGTCGGATCGTGTAGGCTCCACGATAGACACCTTTGATTTCGCCTGCCGATTCTTCGAGCGTTGCCGTTGTCCCCAGTGTTCCCAGGGTTGCCCACGCCGCACCTCCCGGTGTTCCTTCGGCTACAATCTCAATACGGTCGCCCGCCGAAATGACCCGACGCGGCGACTGTACTTTCACACTGTAAATGACCGAATGACTCACCATGGCTTGGGAACCCGCCAAAGGAATGGCTTGCGTCGCCTGGTGGAATAATGCATCGAATCCCTGGCAGAGTCGGAGCAAAGGAACCTGTTTTCGCTCGGCGGGCGTCAGCGATTTGCGATGGCGGGACATGTCGAAAACACGGACGCGGACCGGCGCCGTGTGCGACCAAAGAATCTGTTGTGACTTCGTGTCAATCAACCAGGCCTGGACATTGAGCCGCATCCATTCCATTCTCCCGATCCGCAGTGCTTGGGCATCAAGGATTCGTCCGATAGCAACGGCATCCGTCCCAAAAGCGCGGCCGGCGGCTTGAACGTCAAGCCCTCCGTCGGGACGGCGTAGCGAAGCAGCAAGAGTCGGACTGCCCAACTTGCGATCAATCTCGCGAACCGGCGCCATCTGAAATCCTCGGTCGGATAGTGCATAAAATAGCGCATCGCGTGCAGCACCG
>Ga0315277_10002039_pt1 | contig 28453 bp, 22 predicted proteins | sample YL17G05_15_MG_FD_203695 | JGI IMG/M metagenome (GOLD analysis project Ga0315277, IMG submission 203695) | Sediment microbial communities from Yellowstone Lake, YNP, Wyoming, USA - YL17G05_15 | ecosystem: Environmental > Aquatic > Freshwater > Lake > Sediment | place: USA: Wyoming | collected... | reverse complement strand
GCTCGTGAAATTGAATCCCAACGTGACCAGCATCGTCGACATCGCCCGCGCCGCTGAAAAATCGGGTGCCGATGCGGTGGTCGCCATCAACACGATGCGCGGCATGGCGATCGATGTTGAGACTATCAAGCCCATCCTCGCCAACAAGTCGGGGGGAGTCTCGGGAAAGGCATTGAAGCCCATGGCCATCAAAGCCGTGTATGATCTCTATGAATCGATAAAAATTCCAATCATCGGTTGCGGGGGCATTTTTACCGGTCTGGACATCATCGAGTTCATGCTTGCCGGTGCCAAGGCGGTGCAAGTGGGAACCGCGTTTCTGGAAGGCTTCGGGATAATCGAGTCTATGAAGCAGGACATGGCCCGGTACATGGAGCGGCACTCGATAAAAACCCTTGGAGAATTGACAGGTATAGCACACTAGGATGGTGGTTGTCATGGATGCACAACAAAAAGTGTTCACGAAGCCTGCCCCCGTCAAGATCCTTGAAAAAACCAAGGAAACGGCGCGGATCACCACCATAAAATTCTCCCTTCACGGCATTTCCCCGGTACCGGGCCAGTTTTTTATGGTCTGGGTCCCCGGGATCGACGAGATCCCTATGAGCGTCTCCTCCATCGACAACACGTCGGGCATCTACGAAATTTCCATCGCCGCAATCGGCGATGCAACGAAGGCACTGTGCGGGAAGCAGCCGGGGGAATTGATCGGCATCCGCGGGCCATTTGGCAATGGTTTCAAGCTCGATACGCCGGAAAAAAAGATCTGCTTCATAGGTGGGGGTGTTGGCATGGCTTGTTTGAAGCCGGCCATCGATGTCCTCGTAAAATCGAGGAAAGACATGATCGTGGTCAACGCGGCAAGGACCGAGAATGAGCTGCTGTACCACACCCGGTTCAAGAAAGACCTGGTCATAAGTAAGACGTATTTTATTTCCACGGATGACGGGTCTTGTGGCGAGAAATGCTTTGGCCACGAGCTCCTCTTGAAATTGATCGAGACAAGCAAGCTTAAAATCGAAAAGATTTACACTTGTGGCCCAGAATTGATGATGAAACAAGTGTTTTTGGCTTGTAAAAAATTTAAAATCAACATCGAGGCGTCCCTCGAACGCATGATGCGGTGTGGGAACGGGTTGTGTGGCCTCTGCGCCGTGGATCCCACCGGGTTACTCGTCTGTAAAGACGGCCCCATCTTCACCCTCGATCGGCTAGATAAACTCAACGAATTTGGAAACTACACGCGGGACTTTTCCGGGAAAAAATTGCCGTTCAAGAAATGACGAGATGAGGGGAGGCTTGATGGAGGAAGACGACCCGGACTTCGACGCTGCATGCAGGGCAATCGTCGAAGAATTGCTGGCCTCACCGATCAAGACGAGAAAACAACTCAATAGCCTTAAAACGCGGTACTGCAAGAAGTTCGCCTTGAAAATCATGCCGACTAACGCGGCGATCCTCGAACGGGTGCCACCAGGGAGTCGCGATGCCTTGAGGCCGATCCTCAAGCGCAGAGCACCGCGCACGCTCGCCGGCGTGTCCATCATCGCGACCATGACCAAGCCACTTCCGTGCCCCGGAAGGTGCTTGTATTGCCCCGGTCGCGATGCACAGCCCGACAGGCCCGTCGCCCAGAGCTACACGGGTAGGGAACCCGCGGCATTGCGTTCGTTGATGTATGATTACGACCCGTATGAGCAAGTAGCTTCCCGGGTGAATGACCTTGAATCGATCGGCCATTCTTGCGATAAAATCGAGCTCATCATCATGGGTGGCACGTTTCTCTCGACTGAAAAGGAATACCAGGAGTTTTTCGTTAAAGGGTGCATCGACGGAGTTCTCGGAAAGCACACGGCCGATCTTGCCGAAGCCAAGCGACTCGCGGAATCAAGCGAGCGCCGGATCATCGGGATCACCTTTGAAACCCGGCCGGATTATTGCACGGCGCGGGAAATCGATGCCATGCTGGACTTTGGTGGCACGCGGGTCGAAATCGGCGTGCAAACCACCTATGATGACATTTACAAGCTCGTGCAGCGAGGTCACGACACGGGGGCGACGAAACACGCGATCCAGGTCGCCAAGGATGCCGGCTTCAAGGTGTGCTTTCACATGATGCCGAACATGCCCGGCTCCGATGTAAAGAGGGACGAAGCAATGTTCGACGAGATTTTCACGGACGAGGCGTACCGGCCGGATTACTTGAAAATTTACCCGTGTTTGGTCGTGAAAGGAACGACGCTGGAAAAATGGTGGAATGAAGGAAAGTACAAGCCATATCCCACGGAGGCTCTCATCGAAATGCTAGCACGCGTTAAATCACGGCTTCCGGAATGGACCCGCATCCAGCGGGTGCAGCGAGACATCCCTGCCGACCTCATCCTTGATGGCGTGCGGAGCGGGAACTTGCGGGAACTCGTGTGGGAATGCATGGACAAGAAAGGGTTGAAATGTAATTGCATCAGGTGCCGGGAATATGGCCTTTCACGTGCCAAGCATCCCGATGCCACGATTCCTGATATCAAGGATCTCGTCATCAAGAAAGAATTTTACGCCGCATCCGGTGGAATGGAATGCTTCATCTCGGCCTTGCACCCCACGACGTCAGAGATTTTCGGATACGTTAGACTGCGAAAACCTTCCCCGCTCCTGCACCGGCCCGAGCTGAAAACGGTTCCCGCCTCGATCATCCGCGAGCTGCGGGTCGTGGGTGAGGTGGTGCCCGTTAACAAGATCGCCAAGCAATTGCAAGCGCAACATCGTGGTCTCGGGAAAAAATTGGTGCAACTCGCGGAAGACGTCACCCGTGTTGATTTTAATTCCGCAAAATTGCTCGTGATCGCGGGCTTGGGCGTGCGCCCCTATTTTTACAGCCTGGGATTCAAGCCGGATGGCCCATACGTTTCCAAGATTCTATAAGGGCATGAATTAATAGCATTGAGTTAATAGGTTACATACACCATGCAATCGACGACTGGTTACCATCGCGGGAAAAATATCCGGCTGCTACCCCGCTCATTGATCATCGCGTTCCTGGTTTTTCCCGGCATCATCCTCGGATCTTGGTTCATATACCTAACGGATAGTGAAAAAAAGTCCATAAAATGTACCAACGGCATCGCCACGGCTCAATCCAGCATGCCACCGACGAGCAACCAGCCGGCCAACCAGCGAGTGCTGCTGGATCAAGCCGGCGTGACGATCACCTGGCAAATCACCGATCCCGATAATGCCAGCGGGCTGTACATCATCATTCACGACCAGGATCTCAATGACTTGAGCTCGCAGATATTGAACCTGATTCCCTCCATAAAAACATGGTATAACAACAGTGCAATCGTCCAGCAGGTCGACACATCGATCGCCGGGAACCACAATTACACGATCTTCTTCACGGACATGACAATCGCCCAGCTGATCGTCGCGGGCATGAGTGCTGGAGGTAACATGTCAACCGTCTGGATCGCCGTGGAAACCCCGCTCACCATTCAAATCCCGTCAGAGCTCCGCATTCACCATGGCGACGTGGGGAAAACCTTGGACTTCACGATCCAGGACCCGGATTCCCCGACCGGGATCATGAATGTCACCGAGAACGGCTCGACCGTGCTGGGACCCAACGTGCAATGGAATGCGAGCCAGCTCGTGCAAATCGCCTTGAATTCCAGCATCCCGTGTTATCTGAACTACACCATCACCGCAACGGATGGTAATTATACACGGCAGGTTTCTTCTCTCGTCTGGATCGCGGATAGCTTCCCGCCACAAATCACCGGCTTGATGAACCAAACCGTTTCACCCGAAGTTCACGATCTCACCGTGCAATTCACGATCACCGACATGGAAAATGCAACGGGCAATTATTCTGTCTACCGCGATAGCCTTCCTTTCAACAACTCGTATACGAACGCGACCTGGACAAACGGGACCGCCATCACGCTCTATCTCTCCTTGCCCGGTGCAGGATTGGTGCTGTACCGCGTCGTGGCTGAAGATTTGACCCGAAACCAGACCAGCGAAACATTTTCCGTGTACATCAATTCCCCACCAGGTATTAACTCGCCACCAAATGCTACCTACTATTACTTGTCACCGACGCAGAACATCACCTGGATCATTCATGATAGCGACGATGCCAGCGGAAATTACACGGTATTACGAAACGGCACCGTCTATTCGCCAGAATTGACAAACCAGCCATGGACCAATGGAACGCAAATCAACGTGACGGCATACACAACCGTGATAGGATTATGGAATTACACGATCATTTTCTCAGATGGCACGTCAACGAGGCAGGACACGACAATCATCACGATCGTGAGCCCCCCGATACCTGTCGATGACACAACGGCAATGGTCATCTTGCTAACGCTCATCGGCGCTGGATTCATTGGGATGGTCATCATCCTCGTGACCAAGTCAAAAAAGAGTTAAAATCAGGAAGCGGACTCGATCTCGTCAACTTCCGTTTTTATTTCCTTGTTCAAGTCCGCTTCGATTACCCTGTCAGCGACGATCTCGAATTCCTGGCGGTACTCGTTATATTTAATCCTCCCGCGGAAAATATACGATTTCAAGAGAATCCGGTTGCTCACGGCATTCATGATTTCATCATCTTGTTGTTGTTTGGCCAGCTTCTCTTTTTCTTGTTCCGTGATGCCGAAGAGATCGACCACGCTGTCCCCGATCATCGAAACGTTGATGCTCCCCATCCCATCATCCACCGTGAGCCGAGCGATGAGCCTTGCAGACGGCTGTTTCACCTTGCCGTGAATAGCGCACGAGAAAACCCCGCCTTGTTCGGTCACCTTTTTCCTGCAGTCAGGGCAAGCCATGTAATGGTTGATGAATTTCGGGAGGTGGGTGATGCGGGCAAGCACGTCACCCCGCATGTTATCCTCGATCTTGTCAAGCGTGATTCTAGGCCCCGGGCCCGATTGACCACCATTCGAAGCGCGGGAAACGATATTATCCTCGGGCAAGGCATCCAGAGCGGGCAAGGATGTTTTTTTCAGTTTCGCAATCTTTGACGATTTCACCAGGCGGGCTTCTATGGTTCCTTGGAATTTGTTGGTGCCTGTGTTCACGTTCTCTATCATGATTGGATCGCCAGGTTTCAACTTCTTGACCTCGTCGGCGAGTTCTCGCCATGCCACGACCGAGATCGACCCGGTTTCATCACCCACGACGAAATTGACGAGGTTCGCTTGGGTTCCATCCTTCAACTTGACCTGGCGTTCCTCTTCAACGTTCTTGATGCGGCCTTCGAATGATATCCCGGCTTGGTTCTCTTTGATGTCACCGATCTTGAGCTTCACTGCCTGGACGGCTTCTTTTCCTACCGTGGTGATCGTCGACGTGCTCTTGATCGTCAACTCGACCTTGTCCCGGTTCAGCTTGGCGCTCACATCCTTGATTTCCACGACGTCACCGACGTTCAACGCATCAAAATCCTTCATACGTTCTGTCCAGAACACGACTGTCATGGATTGCTGTTCTTTATCGACGATATTCACGCGAGCAACTTTGCCTTCTTTCCCGTTCTTGTTGAATGATTTGGCATCAAACTTCATCGCGATTTTTGCCTTGACATTGATGGAAAAAGCATTTTGCGGGATTTCATGCAAGATCTCGATCGTTGCTTTCGGCGTCGCATCACCAGCAGGAAGGGGAACTTCAGCGATGACGACTTGAAGTGCTTCGTTTGATTTCGCGATCTTCGATCCTCGGTTCACGTGGAACTCCAGACCATTCTCGACCTGGCTTTTTTTCACGGCAAGGTTGTTGAACTCGTAAATTTCCCCAACTTGTAAATCCTCGTAATCCTTCATGCGATCTGCCCAGAAAACGATGAATCCGCCGGCGGACTCATCACCAACCTTTACTCTTGCAACGCTACCTGCCGTCCCATCCTTCTTTTGGAACGCTCTTGGGGGTAATTTCTCGATGACCTTTGCCGTAAAGGTGCAGAAACCCGTATCCGGGGGAATATCCTTGATTTTTGCGCTCACGGCTTGAGTTTTTGCACCGGGAGCAGCAGATTGAGCGGATGGAGTGTATTTTACGTCAAGTTTCTTTGTGGATTTTTTTATCTTCGAGACACGGTTCACGTGAAATTCCAGAGCATTCGCAAACTGGCTTTTTTTCACGGCAAGACCATTGAACTCGTAAACATCGTCCATTTTCAAGTCCTCATAGTCTTTCATCCGGTCAGCCCAAAAGATGACGAAATACGTACCTGAATCGTCACCAACCCTAACACGTGCCACGCTGCCTTCAGTTCCATCCTTCTTTTGAAAGGTCTTCGGGGGCACTTTTTCGAGCACCTTCGCCGTGAAATTGCAGAAACCAGAATTCTCGGTGATATCCTTCATTGTCGCAGGCGTTGTAGACCCGGAAGGCACATCGGGGAACTGCTTGGCATCGACATCGTCTGGTTTTGGTTTAATGGTGCCACGGTTGTCGATGTGCATCTCGAGCTTGGCTTCTCTGCCAATTTTCGTGTAGGCATTATAAATCCCGACGATCATTCCAATGGTAATCGACGATTCGAGCAGCGTGGCTTTCTGGTCCCACAATGATACCCGGATCGATCCGGTAGCATCCTTGATGACCATCGATGAAACCGCGCCTTTTCGGCCGTCTTGTCTCGTGAATTCTCGCACGGGATTGATCGCTGCAACCCTGCCGAACACGACGATGTTTTTCATACCATCGATCAAATCCTTGATCTTGACACTGGAGGTCCCTTCAGCCTCTTCTTGCGACGAGGGTTCCACGGGATTCATGTTAACCTTCACTTTCAGTTTTTCCGCGATGATCAACGCCGCGCCTACCGGAGTCAACAAACTGTTGTAACTCGCTATCGCTGTATTAATCCGGTTCATTACATCTTCTCGGGAGAGTCCAGTCTGCGAAACAATGGCCCGTACGACTTCTTCAATTGAAATATTTTGGCTCACGTTTAATACCCTTTTGTCACGCGCTAATACCTTGTATGCCCGCCGTTTTTAATAGATCCGCATGTATTAACATGATAGTAATCCAGGACGGATTATAAAACGAGCAAGACCCAAGAATTTCTAAAACTAATTGGAAACGATTTTCCTTGTCACGAGCAGATTTGCTCAATAACCAACCTCGAGCAGCAAGAAATGCACACCGTATCCGATGCAGAAGGATGCGATTATCACGGCGATGATCGTGAATTTGTAGGACAATTTTTTCTCCGATTCAACGTGTAAAATGAGGAGCGTTAAGAATATACCCGCGACGATGAATAACAACCATCCATACAGAGCAAACATGTCGTTGCACCAGAGTCAGATGACTAACCAACACGAACGCGAGAATTAATATTAAATTTTTGGTACAAGAAATGGGGAGGAAAAAAAGGGGAGTTTACCAGATCCGGGCTTTGCCTTCCATGATCTTTTTTCGGATGCCCATCCAATCGTCCAGCGTTGCTTGGGCCGTTTCCTTCGCCAATTTCTCGAGTTTCTTGAAATCAGCGTTCGGTGCGGGCTTTATCTCGATGTCACCAAGCCATGGATCGTTGATAGGATGGCCAATCTGGCTCAAGAGGCGAACGTAGACCTCAATCGCATCGCCCTTGGCAGCATCGACGATCTTGTTCGCGATCTCGTTGCTCATGATCGAGTAGATCTTGCCCACGTGGTTGATCGGGTTCTTGCCAGCGGCAGCTTCGAGGGTCTGGGGGCGGCCGTTCGTCGGCGTGATGAGCCCGGATGCCCGGTTGCCGCGACCGACGACACCATCGTCACCATTTTCTGCAGAGGTGCCGGTGATCGTGAGGAAAAACACGTTGTTCTCGTCGATGTCGCCCGTGTTCACGCTGACCTTCACGGTCTTGTTAGGGATGAGCTTCGCTGCCAACTCCTCGACGGCGCTCTTGACTTCGTTCCGTGCATTGACGTAAGCACTCTTGTCCGGGCAATATTTCGAGACCATAGCATTGCAGACGGTCACGTTGATCTCCTTTCCAACCCGGTGGGTCATGACCTTGATGTCTTCGCCGGACGCAGGGCATTTCTTCTTGAACTTGTCGTTGTTCAGGAGCAACTCGGCTTCCAGCGTGATCTTTTCTGCGTCCGAATATGGCGCGAATCCCACACCGAAGCTCGTGTCGTTTGCAAGGGGCACGGTTTCGGCCGCGTTGAAAACGCCAACGAGGTCCAAGGAACCCGGCCTGAGCACGTGATCGATGATGCATTGCGTGTCAGGATTGAGATTCTTGAATGTCTTCTTGATAACATCCCGGACCGTGGTCACGACGATCGTCCCGATGGGAATGAAGGAAATCTTGCCATCGATCATGACTTGATCGGTCGCCCGGCCAATCGCGAGCAGCTTCTGGAGCTCGATGATGTCTCCGCCACCGAACTTCGGCTTCGCTATGCCACCAATGACGGCAAACTTGTCAACGTTGTGATGGTAGACCTGGCCAAAGTTTTCGAGGTAGTACTTTGACAATGCTCTCGATATGGCCTCGGCGCATTCATCGGCCACGGAATCGGGGTGTCCCTTTCCCTTGCGCTCGACCATTTCGGGGCTTTCCGATTTTTCGATAGGAGGTGCTGTGCTCTTTGTGACTTTCAGAACCATAACAAATGACCAGCAAAAATTGAATTGATTTGATGATCCACGGAGTCTTTAAACCAATAAAAATCTTGCCCGTTGGAGAAATCTTAATAAGATTTGGTAGAAGTTCACTTAATTTTGTTTTTTGCTTGAAATGCGGCCGCTTGTTCCCACGTGGGAAGCCCGCTCGTCGCACCAAGGTTTTGAACCTTTATAGCGGCCACGGCATTGGCAAAAAGCGCCGCGGCCTTGACATCCATCCCCTTGATAACGTGAGCGACGATGAAAGATGCACAGAACGCGTCTCCCGCCCCGGTCGTGTCGATAACCTTCACCTTGTAAGCCGGGATGCGTTCTTGCATGGTGCTCGTTGTCACGAGGCAGCCATCGCCACCGAGCGTCATAATTATAACCTTCGGCCCCCATTCAAGAAACTTTTTTGCCGCTTGCTTTATATCAGTCTCCCCGGTTAACGTCTTGGCGCCCTCCTTGTTGGGAAGGAGGATGTCCACGTTCTGGATGATGGGTTTCAAAACCTTCAGGCCACGAATTGCTATCTGTTTTTCAAGATCGAGGGACACTGTGATTTTTTTGCGCTTGGCGATTTCGATACAATGGAGGGCGAGGTCTGTGTGAATTGCCGTCGTGTGCAAGGATTTACAGTTGGAGGAGAAATATTCCTCGTTGATTTCATTGACTTCCAGCTTCGTCGTTTGCATGTAGGGAGATTGAATAATTATCTTCTCGCCGCTATCCTTTGCCACCATGATGAAATTCACGGCAGACTTGTCTTTCCTCACGACGTGCGAAGCATCGATCTCTGCTTTTTTCAAGCCATCGAGGAGGAGCGTGCCATATTCGTCGCTCCCGACCGCGCCGAGAAATCCTGTCGAAGCGCCGAGTTTCGATGCACCCGCCAAGAAGTTTGCCGTGACACCACCCGTGAAAAAGGTCTGGCTAATCGCATCGATTTTTTCATCAGGTGATGGAAAGTGAGGGATCTGATCGACCCAATCCAGAGCAATTTCGCCCAAGCCGATGATCTGAGGTTTTGCTGGCATTGTTTTTCCCTTGTTATGCGCTAGAGATATTAATCTCTACGATATAGAGAGATAATAATGTTTAAGCTTTTCCACCGGATTCGCCACCACGCTCGCGGGACAGGTACCATGATAGATTTCAAGGAACAAAAAATGCAATTGCTGGATCGACTCGAACGATCGGGGTATATCAACAAGATCGTGCGCGAAGCGATGGAGAGGCTTCCGCGGGAAGATTTCGTTCCCGACGACGTGAAGGTTAGTGCTTATGAGGACCGGCCGCTGTCCATCGGCCTCGGCCAGACCATTTCTGCACCGCACATGTACGGTATGTATTCCACGTCGCTAGAATTTCAACAAGGAAAAACCACTAAGATCCTCGAAATCGGAACTGGGTCCGGCTACCAAGCAGCGCTCTGCGCGGAGATGCTTCGTCTCTCGGGCGCGAAGGGCCACGTGTACACGATCGAGCGGATTGCAGAATTGGCCAAGCGCGCAAAGGACGTGATAAAAAAACTCGGGTACGAGGATCTCGTCACGATCATCACCGGCGATGGAACGCTAGGCTATGCAGAAGAAGCCCCTTATGACCGGATCTTAGTTACGGCCGCGGCCCCGAGGATTCCGGAAGCATTGCTTGGACAGCTCGGGGAGGGAGGGCTCATGCTCATTCCTGTCGGGGAAATGCATGGGTGTCAAACCTTGTACAAGATCACCAAGACCGAGGGAACCATCAAGCAGACGGAAATTTCTGGCGTCGCCTTCGTTCCGCTGGTCGGAAAAGATGGTTTTTCGGTTTGAATCACCAGGTGACGAGCCGTGGAAGAAGATAAAACTTTGTACATCGCCGGCATGAAGTCGCAAAGCCTCGTCGACGAACCAGGTTACACGGTTGCCATGATCTACCTCCAAGGATGCAATCTGGACTGTGGTTTTTGTCACAACTCGTCGCTCATTCCCATGTTCACGGCGAAGTCGAAGAAGACGTCGATCGCGCAGCTGCTGGAAAAGCTCGAGGATAACTTCCTCATCGATGGCGTGATCTTCACCGGCGGGGAACCGACATTGCAGCAGAACTTGCTCCATTTCGTGAAAGCCTTGTCCGAAAAGTACAAGGTTATCGGCGTCGACACGAACGGGACGAACCCGAAACTACTCGCCGAGGTATCGCCCTTCGTGACCCGCATCGCAATGGACGTCAAGTGTGCATTCGAATACTACGAGAAGGTCGTTGGAAAAAAGGTGGATCTTGAGAAAATAAAGGCGAGCATCGATTTCTTGTGCAAGCGATCCCGTGAAAGCGGCCGGGTCGAATTTCGCATGGTGTATGCTCCGCCGGTCATCTCGATCGAGGACGTGATGGCCGTTGCCGAGTATCTCTCGTTAAAAGGATTTACAGGAAAGTTCAAGAGTTATTTCGTGATCCAGCAATATATACCGAGCGATGGCGTTCGCGAGGATCGCCGGAAATTGTATCAAACAATGATCTTCGATAAATTGCAGATCATCGCACAGAATGTAAAAAAATACGGGATTCCCGTGGCGATACGATGCCAAGAAAAAGGATATTTCATAATCGATTGAACAGATACGGGTGAACGTGGACGAGCTTGGACGAGTGGTCGAAGGACCAGAAAAAAAAGGATGGACGCAAGGACGAGCCAAAGAAACCGGAGAAAAAACCATCGAAGGAACCGCTGGTGAAAAAAGCAAAGCCACCAGCGCCAAAAAAACTGGCACCAAGGGAGAAAGCCGTCGTCGAGGAACCACTCGACGAGGCGGACGACTCGGCAACCGAAGAAATTACAGCTAAACCGAAGCAGGAATCCGTGTTAAAAGCTATGGGCTTGAACACGTATAATCTTGCATGCCCGAGCTGCAAGTTCAAGCGCCAGCTGAAAGTGCCGGGGGAGCTCAAGCAATATCAGCTCCTATGCAAGAAATGCGGTGGACAAATGAAGGTGTTGAAGTAAAATCAAGAGGAAGTTCCCGCGCTCATCGAGCTCCCGCAGTAAACAATGCATCACACCATGAATGGATAGGTCTGTTCCCTTGCCTTTCCATCGATCGCAACCTTACGGGAGAGGATGCCTTTCCTAATAGCCTCGAGCCGTTTATCCTTCGCATTAGCAGGGATCGAGATATCGGAAATCGTGTAATTGTTCTCGATGACGATCTCTTTGAAATTTGACGCATCTTGCTTCATATCAGGAACCAGAACATCAAGAACCTCCTTTGCGATCGTGGGTTCATTGGAAAACTTTGCAGTGCAGAATTTTATAGCCTTTGCAATTTTATCCATGTCAGCTTCTTCATCCGTTCCAACTTTTTTTGAACCCGTAGATTTTTTTGGCTGGGGAATCTTGTCTTTCACTTCAAACGATGTTGAGGTGTCACCACCAGATGCCATCGATAATAAAATGTATCCCCGAAGTTGATCGAATGCCGTGTGTATCTTCAGCAATTCCGTTTTAGTCCACGAGCCCGAAAAAGTGAGCACCCATGTTGCTTTCTTTTCATTGACCAAGACTTGTCCTTGTTTGCCCGCCGGGATCGCGATTTCCATCATCGGTGCCGGGTCTTCGAATGTCGTGATGTTTCCTTCGAGCTCCACGGTGTCGGCGTGCATGAGGGAAGCCACCAGGAAACCGAGGATATTTTCATAATCGAGCGATGCCTTGATCGCGATGCTTTTCCCCTTTCGCGTGATTTTCAACGCGGGTCCATCAAAAATGCCCTTGGAATAGCGAACGAACCGAATATGGACCGATTTGTCTTTCGATAGGTCAACCCCGTTACTCTTGATGATTTTTGTCAAGAAATGATCCATAGCTGTCACGCAATAACCCGATTAGTCAAAACTATGTTGCGTCCGGTTAAAAAAAGATTTTTATTAAAGATTTAAAGGTGAGGGGGCGATTCATCCGTGCGCCGCAAGAAAGATTCAAGCGTGGTTTGGGATCGGATATAGGGTAACAACTGCGACTTGTGAAGCCAATATTTCAGCGGCACTTGTAACTTCTTGTTCAAGTAAGCGAGGATCTCGTTGAGACTGTTGTACTTCACCGGGTTCCTGGCCATCGCGTCCCGCACTGCTTGGCGGATGACCCAGACGCCGAGCGGCATAAGGTATTGCTCGTTCACTTCCCGGATGACGATGACCGCGGCTTGCCGCTTCATCTCGGCGAGCCGCTCGCACACGCCCAGGCGCGCGGAATAATACGCGCCCGTGATGTTCGACGCGTAGGTTGTCCGGCCATCGTTCATCTCGTTATCTTGCATGATGACATAGCTTTTATCCCGATCGAACAATCGCCAGATCGAGTGCGGTGCCCAGCATTCCATCATCTCGTAGCACCAGGGACGTGGAACGAAGATGACGTGAAACGAGTTGCCGAGATAACTGGATTCGAACAACAAGTACTCCCCGAGTTCAGGGAACCCCTTGATGCGCGTGATGAGGCTCTTCGAGACCGTGTCGTCCGTGGCCGTGATGGCCCACCGCGTCGGAACGAGCTTCCGGTTGTCCTCCAGGCCGAGCAACCCCGCCGAGAGTATCCGGTAGATGTCCGAGACGGGAATGTGACCGTCGGTATACAGGTACTTCGACATCGCTTCCGATGCCTTCAAATCGGTGTCGCTGATAACGTAGTCGACTTTCTTATGAACCTTGGGATTTTCAGTGAGCGAAAGTCGCTGGATGGAACCCGACGGGCCGTTCGGCGCGGCATGGTCGTCGATCTGCACGTGCAAGTGCACCTTCTCGACCTCGATCTCCGTGCCCACGGGTTTTTCAGCCATGGCGATTTGCTGGCTTAAATCAAGGATCTTGTCGCTGTTCCATTCCTTGACATGGAGCGGGTGCGTCGTGCGTATCAACGAGCTTCGAAATTCGACGACTTCCATCAGGCTTTTCCACGTGGTCGCGGGCGAGCCTGGCACGAGCCATTGCTCGGGTGAATCCATGGACGAAACCTCTAGAGGCGTATCAAGGGAATGCGGCAACATCGGCCCGATGCTCACCCGGGGATAGCCGTTGTGCCCCACGAAAAACGAGGGCGGCGATGCCGAGGCGATGTCGAGACTCGTGGTTCCGCCCCTCAAGAGCTCGGCCGGGAACTTCACGCTCTTCAGCACCGCGTGTTTAGCAAGGATCGGGCACGGATTTTTTCCGCAGAGGTTGCGAGATCCTTTGCACCTGAGACAAAGTCCCTCGGGAGTGTTCGGCCTTACCACGTTTTTTTCCTCGGCTTGCGCTTGACTTCCTGGTGGCAATCAGACAATATAGGTTCGATCCTTAAGGATAAGAATATCGCTAGTGTGCGAAATTTCTAGAAATACTCTCGATCGTTCCATATATCGCGATTGGGCATAAGTGGAGTGAAAAATATATAAGGTTAAGCTGGATCAGAATCCTTCATGGTCAACATCGTAGCAGAATATCATTATATTTGCGATGATTGTGGCGAGCTGTATAGAATTCTGAAGGAATTTGATCCGATGACAGTTTCACCAAAATTTAAAATTGATTTTCATCCCGAGCAATATAAATGCCCGGCTTGCCACGCTACGGATATGTGCCCAAATTGCCTGCCTAAAAGAGGTTGCTGCAAAACTTGCTTTTCATTATTACCAATTGACAAGCAACAATCAATATTGGCAGCAAAGCAATCCAAACGGCGAGAACTCGTAGAAAAGGCAATTCTCGACTCTCTGGATTTTCCAGAAGGATTTCTAAAAGTGAGAACCGCGTATCTCCAAGCAAACCCGCCTAAGGAAGATATCCCTGAAGGAGCCCGGAAGTGTCCAAATTGCGGCCGATTCATATATTCTGCCGAAAGCACGAAGTGCATCCACTGTGGCACGCCGATTTCCTAATCTATAATGAGCCGATGGAAAAGGATCAAGGACGTTGATCCTTGAGTTCCTTAATGTACGCTATTTCCTTTGCAATCCTGCTTTCCAGGTAGTCCACTTCCCCGCCGAGTTGTTTCAAGACATCTAATTCTTGCCTCATGCTGCCCAGCGAGTGCAATGCACCATCGAGATCCTTCTTGTTGATGGAGTCTTGCCAACCCCGTAACCGGTCCTTGATCGCATCGAGACGGTCGTGCACGTGATAATGGACCAGGTTCGAGTATTGCCCCTTGATGTAACGCGCATCCTTGTCGGGAACCAGGAACATTCCCTTGGTTGCGAGCTGCCGCTTGATGAATGCATCGATCGACCGCTTGGTGTTCAGCGCGGTCTCGAGATCCCCCTTCACGAAGGACTTGTTGAGCTTCGACATTTGCTGGTCCATTACCTTCACGAAGCCCGACACGACCCGTTTGCGACCTCCAATGACCAGGACAACCACAACAACCGCGATGACCCCCCCGATCGCGACGATGATGAGGCCTCTCGTCAACGGCGAGTCGTTCCGGTCGAGGGGATTCGTTCCCAATGCCACCTCGTTTCCATCCGGGTATCCATCGCCGTCAGTGTCCGGGTTGATCGGGTCTGTGCCGTAATCCGTGATTTCCGCGCCATCGGCCAGCCCGTCGGCATCCGTGTCTTGCCGGCGCGGGTTTGAGCCATGAACTTGCTCGGCAAGCATGTCCAAGCCGTCACCATCGAGATCCGTATTCGAGGTAAATATCAGCGGATTCGTTCCAAAGGTGATTTCCCAATAATCGTTCAATGAATCCCCGTCAGAATCATTGTTCGTCGCGTTCAAGCTCAACGCTCGCTCGAGATCATCCGGCATTGCATCGTGATCGGCATCGACATAGCACGCGGCACGAGCGGGGGAACCCCGCGTGCATGGCCATGGTCCAGGGAGCGCCCACGAGGGACCCGTGGCTAGCAGGCAGTACACCCGCCCGATGGTAGAACACGCGATGATTTCCACCATACCGTCGTCGTCGACATCGGCGACCAGGGGCATCTCCAAGGATTCGCTGCCAGTAAAGGCCTGGTAAAAGGTGCCGTTCGTGCCGTGGAGAAAATCGATCTCGTCGTATGTGTTAACGAGGATCTCGAATTCCATGTCATCATTCACGTCGCAAGCCGTAAATCCGGGCGAATAACCGCCGACGTCATCGTTTTGCCATTCCAGAGCCCCAGTCATACCGTCGATACAAACCATTCTCGATAAACCCCCAAGCTCGATCAATACCTCGCGCCGACCATCATTGTCGCAATCTAGAATAGCAACGGATGAATACCAGTAGGTTCCCGAGTCATAGGTCCATTCCACGACACGCGTCGTCACATCGAGGCAATACACGTGTTGCATCGACACGGCAACGATCTCCAGGTGATCATCGCGATCGACATCACCCACCGCGCTGTCACCCTTCACGCCCGGCAACGACAAGATGGTCGCGATCGTGCTGCCGTTATTGCCGGAAAAACACGCAACGCCGCTGGTCAATCCCACGATGACATCCGGGACACCGTCGCTGTTCATATCAACGATGCTGCATGATGAGGTGATCGAGTCCGAAACGGATCCGCTCCAATCGACGGCACCGGTACGACCATCCAGGCAGAGAATACGGTATGGAACCCCGATGACACCAAAAATGACTTCATCGACGCCATCACCATCAATATCACCTGCAACGGGAGCTTGCTCGATGTCACCACTCGCCGTGTATGTCCATACTTGCGTTCCATTCGTCCCGTGCAGGCAATACACGTCGTTTCTTGACGTGGCAATGATGACATCCATCTCGTCGGTAGTATTCATCGAAACGAGCACCGGATTCCCAATAATGTATCCAATGACAGGTTTTATCCATTTCAAGCTTCCATTAATGCCGTGGATGCACACTACATGGCAAGAATCGTTTTCCGCATACATATCATCGACACCGGCGGTGACGATTTCGATCTTGCCATTACCATCGATATCCCCTGCCACGGGGCTCGATAGGTAATAGAACCCGGTATCCTTAGTCCATTGCACATCACCCACCCCGTTCACGCCTATCATCCCGAACTGTGCTGCTGGCGGCGCTGCCGAGGCTGTCGGTCTGGATCCCGTCGAAAGAAGCGATGTTAAAATCGTGAATCCAACCGCGATGATCATAGAATTCCGGTTCAAGATTATCCTCGTTTCTAATCTATAATGAAAAGCTCTTGCTCGAATAATCATTCGGTGAATATGTATATTAATTTCAACGGCGATCATTCAATAGGCTTACAGCATTATTTTTACCTAGAAGAACTTTAAGAATGTTCGATTAATCCGTTTAATTGGTTATCACATTCCATCACACGAGAAAAGTGCGAATAATGTCAGAATTCCTGGATTTCTTAGGTGCTGCCAAGAAAGGCTCATTGGACGAGAAACTTCAGCGAGTCATGGAAACCATGGAAGTTTTGTCGTCGATCGTGGGAGACAAGCTTCCAACGATCATCAACCAGCAGATCCAGGGCTTGCAACAGCAGATCGATGCGATCAATGCAAGGCTGGGTTCGATGCAAGCTGGCGGCATGGCTGGCGCTCCAATGCCACCAGGTATGAACCACGGCTCGGGGATGCCACCAGGCATGGGTGCACCGCCACCACCAGGTATGGGCATGCCACCAGGTATGGGTATGCCACCAGGTATGGGTATGCCGCCACCACCAGGAGCACCGCCACCACCGCCGGGTGCACGACCGGGCGGTAATAGCCCCACGTCATTGAAAGCAAGCATCATGGACGAGTTGAAAAGCTTGCTCGCGAAGCGTAAGACCGAATAATCCGGTTTCAATCCCTTCGTTTTTCCTCACTTCCGGTATTCTCCACGTCATATGCCAGCTCAAGAACCGCTAAGCCATCTCGTCATTCAAACTTGCAATCAAACCACGTGAATGACATGGCAGTTCGGGACGCCTTGGAAAATGTCCTCAAGACATATATGTACAAGATCGCTGGCATCAATCAAATGATCGTCACGAGCAAGAAGTCGGGCGATGTTATCGCTGCATCGGCGAAATTTGCACGGAAGGAAAACATCGACAACGTTGCTGCCTTGTCCAGCATGCTGTACCAGCTCACGCAGGCCACGGACAAGAGCCTTGATTCGAGCCTCTTTGAATTTGCCACTGGAGAAAAACTCTTCACGATCATGGGCGGAGAGGTCATCTTGAGCGCGGTGTCGGATCCGTCAGTCCAGATCGGCATCAGTCGCATGTATCTGAAGAAATTCACCGATTCCATCGACAAGGTGTATAAAAAAGCGCAAGATCTCGTCCAGGACGATAACAAGGACAATGAACTTGCCGACATTTTCAGGACCTTGTCGCAGAGCAAGGAATGATGACCTTCGACCCGATTATCGACGAATCCGTCTCTTTGCCTCTTTTTGGTTTCGCACCACGCTGATGGATGACGGGGATCAGTTTTATCTTTTAACACGTCAATTCTTAACTCAATTATAACCATACATCGAAGTGAACCACATGCCAATCGATAGCCACGCAGATTTGCTTGCTTTGGCAAAAAACGAAGCAGAAATAGGGTTATACTATAAAAAAATTGCTGGTGCTGAAAAAAGGCTTGCCGAAGCTCGTGAAATAGTTGCGAAAGAATATGACGAATTAGTTAAGATTAAATCCGAAGGAAAGCGATTTCTCGAGGAATTAGCGAAAAAGATCGAAGATGTCAGCATGATCAAGGGAGAAAACACGGGAGTCGATAAGTCCAAGATCGATAAAGCAGATGTCGACGTGTACAAGAAGGAGGCCGCTGCGTTTGGCGAGGACGGTGCATACTACGCAGCCATCTCCGATGCAATCAAGGCATCCACCTTCCAAGCAAACAACGTGGTGGAAAAAATCAAAGCCATCGGTCTTGGTTACGACAAGATGGCCGACGCGTTCAAGCAATTCATCAAGGCGGACGAGAGCCTGTTTGTGAGCAAGGACAAGCTGTCGGACAAGAAAGGCAAGATGGAAGATACCAAGGCTGCTGCGGGCCGCGCGTTCGACCAGGCGAAGGCCGATATAGTCCGTCGCAAGGACGAATTCAACAAGGAAGTTGAAAAGTTCTACAAGAACATCAACGATATTGCCGCAAAACTGCAAACTTAACATTTATTCCTAATCTTTTTTTCCATCTTGATGTACATGGCAACTGGACACGAGTTTTTGAGCCACCCGGCGGACATCCAGGTCGCCGTGTGGGCACCGACCCTCGAGGGCTTGTTCAAGGAAACTGGCATCACGCTGGCCCGTGTCATCGTGCCCGGTCCTAAGATCAAGCTCGCCCGGGAAATCGAGGTGATCACGGAAGCGGATGACCTCAAGGCATTGCTCGTGGATTGGCTTTCGGACTTTTTGTATCATTTCGATGCGGAATTGTTCGTCGTCGGGGACATCGACGTGAAATCCATCGAAAAAAATGACGAGGGCATGTACCGTATCACGAGCATGCTCAAGGGAGAAACGTTCAAGAAAGGCCACCATAAACAGGGCAAGGAAGTCAAGGCAATCACGTACTCGTACATGACCCTTGACAAGGAGGAGAACGGCGGGTATCGATTGACCATCATTTTTGATATTTGACCCGGTTTCCCCGGGATGATCGACATGGCTGGTGACGACGAACGGTTGGTCGACCGGTTCAAGGGAACTCTCGTCGGCTTGGGTGCAGGGGATGCATTTGGGGCTCCGTTCGAGTTCTTGAAGACCAAAAATATCCAGGCCAGGTTTGGCGGGAAAGTCACGACATTTTTGGAAGAGGGAGGGGTTGCCGGCCCCGGGGAATTCACGGATGACACGCAGATGGCGCTGTGCATCGTGGATGCCATCTTGGAGGCAAATTGCATCGAGCCCGGCGTCGTCGCGCGGAAATTCATAGACTGGTATGCGTCTCGTCCCCCGGATATAGGCATGCTCACGCATCAAGTATTGACATCCATCATAGCTGGCCAGCACTGGTCGGTCGCCGCGAAGGAAATCTGGGAAAGCGAAGGCGGGAACGATCCCTCCAGGAATCCCCGTGCCAGCAACGGATCGCTCATGCGGTGCGCCCCGGTCGCGCTCTTTGATTGCCGGGACGAGGAGGAGCTCGTGGACGATTCCATCATCACATCGTCGATCACGCATTATGACCCGCGTTGCACGTATTCCTGCGCCGTGCTCAACGCGCTCATCGCGAAAAACTTGTTCCGGGACAACACGAAGCCGCCGCTGGATTTCAAGGATGACTTCGCCGGGATGGCACGCCTCGTGGGGGACCATTCTCCCAAGCTGCGTGATTTGCTCGTTTCCCTCGATCATGCCGTGGCTCGCTATACAGCGGGCTCCGTGACCTTCGAAGCCATCAGCGCTTCGTATCGAGATCAAGGAGGTTATGTCTTGACATCACTCGCCATCGCACTCTCGTCATTTTATTGCACCACGTCGTTCGAGGACGCGGTTATCGAATCGGCGAATTCCGGCAGCGATAACGACACGACAGCGGCGATCTGCGGCGCGCTTGCAGGTAGCTATTATGGCTATGCAAGCATCCCGCGTGAATGGTTGAAGAAACTCGTTCAGGCGGAACTCCTGGAACGAAAAAGCGAAGCCCTCTACGCCCTGGTGCAAAAGAAATTCCTGGAACACACGAAATAAAAAACGGGTGCTAAAAAAAAGCAAGTTCAGAGCTTGTTGAGCTTGATGAGGCCGAGGTTCTTCAATTTTTCTATCATGACCTCGACTTTTTCGACCGGCATTCCCACGCGCTCGGCGATGGCATCAGCGGTATCCGTTCCATTTAGATGATCGGCAAACGCGAATTCCTCCTTGGTCAACGCCCCGATTTCCACGAGCTGCTTCGTGAGCTTCTTTTTCAAAACGGCCGCGTACATCTCCTTCTCGGCAACCTTGCCATTTTTCAAGATCTTGTCAATTTTGGCCTCAAAACCCTTGAAAATCTTTAAATTGCCGTTCCAATTGACCATTTCGTTCTTGAACTCTGACAGGAACACATCGAGCATATCCTTGACCGCACGATACGCGATGTTCGCGTCATCGCGCTTGTTCAAGGCCGCCGCGACCAGGATGCCCGATTCGTTCATCAATAATATGTTATAATCTCCCATGTTGAGGTTTTTCATTATGCCTTTACCACCGGTGACCTCGGAGGAGAAGTCTTTGAGAGCAGTCAAGAACCCACTGATCAAATCTTCGTTAAACTCCAAATTACCATACTTGCGGAATATCAAGCAGTTGCCGGAATTCGCGTGGATTACATATAGTCCTTCCATAGGGTTCACCGGTCGGGTATTTCAACCGACCGGGTTCACCGGTCGGGTATATCGACGTGGCACGGGAATTGCTGCCGGTACTGCGAGCACATCGAGCGAGGCTGGCTGCTGTCCGGGCGTTTTTTTTCCTTGCCATTGAGGAGATTCAACAATTCCCTAGCATCTAATTGCGTGGACTCCATTTGAATTTAACTCAAATGCTTAGTTAGAGCATTTTCGCAAGGATCTACTAGTTTCGCGTTAATCTCCAAACTGAATTCTCGGGGGAACCCTGGAGTGAATGTGGTTGCATTTCGTATAACGTGAAAATTCAATACCTTTGCTGACAATATTAGTTCTATAAAAAGTACCTCATAAAATCGTGGTTTAATTTGGGAAAAATCGATTATAAACTGGTCAAGATAGCGGACAACATATTTGAAATCGCCCGGACCAAAAAAATGTCTCGCGTGGAAGGCCAGGTGAAGTCGTTCGATATGATTGTTCCCGCGAGGGTGTATGCGAACGACGCGCTGCTGGAAAAGATCAAGACCGACTTGACGCTGGACCAGCTCACCAACGTTGCTTGTCTACCCGGCACGCAGAAATTCGCCATAGCATTGAGCGATGCGCATCAAGGATATGGCTTCCCCATCGGCGGGGTCGCCGCGACGCTCGAAAAGGAAGGCGTGATCTCGCCTGGTGGCGTGGGTTACGACATAAACTGCGGTGTCCGGCTCCTCAGCACCACCTTGAAGGATACGGATGTCAAGCCCGTGATGAAGCAGATCCTCAACGCGCTCTTCGACAATGTTCCTTCGGGCGTTGGTTCATCGGGCACGATCGGCACGATCACCCCAAAGGATCTGGATGACATCCTGGAAAACGGCGTGAGCTGGGCGATCAAGCGGGGATACGGATGGCCGGAAGATGCAAAGAATTGCGAGGAAAACGGCCGCTTGGAAGGCAACGCGTCCAAGGTGAGCGGCAAGGCGAAAAGCCGTGGAAAATCGCAGATCGGGTCCCTTGGCAGCGGCAATCACTTCCTCGAAGTGCAGCGCGTCGCGGAAATCTACGACGAGAAGCTCGCCAAGGTCATGGGCATCAACGAGGTGAATCAAGTGACGGTCATGATCCACACGGGGTCCCGCGGCCTCGGGCACCAGGTGTGCACGGACTACTTGCGGACCATGGAACAAGCGGTTAGAAAGTACAATATCTCGTTACCGGACCGCGAGCTCGCGTATGTTCCGGGAAACACGCCGGAGGCACGGGATTACTACGAAGCCATGGCTTGCGCGGCCAATTTCGCGTGGAACAATCGCCAGATGATCAATCACTGGGTGCGGCAGTCTTTCTCGCAAGTCTTCAAGAAAAAGCCAGAGGATATGGGTATGGAACTCATCTACGACGTGTGCCACAATATCTTGAAAAAGGAGGAACACGTGGTCGATGGCAAGAAAATGATGTTGAACGTGCACCGCAAGGGTGCCACGCGGGCATTCCCTGCAGGTCATCCGAAAGTGCCGGACAAATATCGCAGCATCGGGCAGCCCGTTCTCATCCCGGGATCCATGGGCACGGCATCCTATCTCTGCGTCGGCCAACCCAAGGCCATGGAATTATCCTTTGGATCGACCGCGCATGGTGCTGGTCGCGCGATGTCGCGTGAAGCAGCAATAAGGAATTACCGTGGGCGCACGATCGCCAACCAGCTCGAACAGCGGGGCATCCTTGTCAAGGCACAAACGGACACGGTGATTGCAGAAGAAGCCCCAGGCGCGTATAAATCAATCGATCAGGTCGTTCAAGTTAGCCATGACCTTGGCATCGTTAAGAAAATCGTGAAGCTGGTCCCGATGGGCGTGACAAAAGGGTAATTGCCTGCACGCTTGTTGAACCTGCTTTTATTCCACTTTTTTATAATCGAACTTCCAATCCTTCAAGGAAGCATGGATCTGGCGCAAGAATTGCGCGATTTCAGGGTCTTCCTTCTTTTTTACCAGGATCTTGAAGAGATACTTTAAGATGAGCCGTTTCCCCTTGTACGCTGCCACGTCATCGTCGTGATCCTGGTGAATCGTTTTTTCCCCGCCGTTGACGAGTATTTCGACGGGTTTCCCCGATTCACTCTTGAACCGGGCAGAGAGCAGGGAGTTCTTGGCATCGAAACTGAACACCACGATGCGATCATCCTTGATGGCGAATCCCTTGTTGATCATGCTCTCCTCCGTCATCTCGCTCAAGATATCCTCGATGGCCGGGGGCGCCTTCCCCGTGGATTTCTGGAATAGCCGCTGCTGGCTGAACGTCACGATCCTGTCGGCCGAGATGTCGAGCAATTCCTGTTTTTTTCCTTGGGCAATGAATTTCTCGCACGTGGATGGCGCGTAGAGCTTGAGATCGAACGCCATAAAAAACACGAGTTCTTGATAGGCTATGGATTCCTTGCCGAGGCAAAGGTACACGTGCCTGAGCACATCCTTGGGGTCGCTCGATGCGGGGGAAAGGGAAACCATTCATTATCACGCGGTCAAGTTTAAGGTGGTCAGCTTGAAATCTTTCAAGCTCACGATGTTCGGCTTGCCCGGGCTGGGCACGATGCCGAGGCTCTTCATGAAATCGGTCTGGTCCTGGAAGCACCCGGAATTCACGAGCCACGTGCCGTGATAATTTTTCACGCCGTTACAATGCACGTGCCCAGTATGCAAGATATCCGGGATCTCGTTGATGACGAGCCAATCTTTCTTGTCCGGAGCAAGCTCGGTCTTTTTCCCAAAGGAGGGGGCAAGATGGCGCGACATCATAAGCTTTTGCATGGCAAGCTCGGGCGTGGTATGGGAAATTTCGGGGATATCGATGCTCAAGTCGATGAAGCTCTCCCCGTGAAAGAGCATAGTCTTGACCCCGTGCGTTTCGACGACGGCAGGGTCGCTCACCATGACCACGCCCATGTCATAGAGGCACTTGGCATAGGATTTTGGGACCGACGGCTGCGGGAGCGCGCGTCGAACCGGCTCGTGCGAGCCCGGGGCATAAATGAACTTGATGTAATCTGGAAGATCGCGGAGCATCTCTGCCGCTTTCTCGAATTGCTTGTACACGTCCTTGATGACAAGATGCTCTTCTTGCGTCGGATACACGCCAACGCCATCAACGAGGTCACCAGCGATCGCGATGTATTTTACTTTCCCAGCCATTTCCCGGGCTTTTTCGGACGTGCCCTCGCCACGAATCCACGTCTTGAACTTGCTCCATAGATCGGCGAGATGGTTATCGCTGCCGATATGAAGATCAGATATTAACAAGATCGACAAGTCTTCCTCGGCAAGCTGCGGTCTTCGAGTGCGACGAGCGTCCGGCCAGAAAAATTCATTGGCAATGAAAATACCGTCCTTGTAAAAACCTTTGAAGCAAAGTACCTCGTCGTGGATGATGTTCGCGAGGACCGCATGATCCACGTTTCTTGCTGAAAGAATGACGTTGATCGATCCGGTCTTGTCATCGATCTCAAGCATGGTGTTACCGGACTTGGTTTGCTTCTTTTCGACCACCATGCCCACGATGTACATTTCCTCGGTTTTCCGGGCCATGCTGGCAATGTCCCCGATGTCAACGATCCTCGCGATATCGCTCCGGGCCTTGAAAATTGCCTTCAATTTTTCAAACCGGTCATTGAACAAGTGCAAAAAATCGGCGAAATCACCATCGTTCTTGAGATGCGCCGTGCAATCCTCGATAACTTTCACTTGCGGGGCGTGTTCCTTGGCAAGGGGTATGAAGGTGGATTTCGACGTGAAGGACGGGGCGAGGGCATCTGCTGCCACCGGGGCTTGCGGCACAGAGGCTACCACCATTTCAACCGTGGCGGGAGCCACGCTGGTAACATCTTGTTTCAACGCCGGATCGATTTTTTCGATCAACACCGTTGGCTTGGCTTGAACGGTCTCTGGCAGTTCAGTAGCCGTTTTCGGCCTCGGTGCCGGGATCGCCGGCTTGGTGGTGGGGGAAGCATTAACGGGCGTTGGCTCGCCGTCGCTTGGCACGGTCGGGCTCGCTTGCCCACCGGATGTTTTCAAGGCAGGGATGTCCTTGATGAGGTTTGAAAAGGCCCTGTCCATGTTCACGAGCATCTCGCGCGTGATCGTGGTCTTTTGCTTGGTGCTGTTGAAGGAGTTCAAGAGGATCCGTGCAAACAGCTCCGGATCTTCCTTGTTCTTGATGAAGGACAAGGCACCTGGAGTGATGTTATATCCAGCGCGCAAAAAGTCCATGATAATGGCCTTGTCAATTGGTCCTTCTACAGTCATGCTCGAATCCCTGCAAGTACTTCAGAATATGCTAGATTAGCCTTGAGCCGCCACGAGCGTAACACGCTCGGTTCACGGAAGGTGCTTTTCAGTTAACCTTGTTCTTGATACTTGATCAGTAGAAACGAAAATATTTTAGTGTGATTGTCAAACAATATTGCGGGTTCTTGGTTACCCGCCAACCCCGTAAGATCTTTCAATTGACAAAAATATACCGCCGATTTTCGTGATTTCTAGCACGACGATATTAATAGGTTAATAACCCCGCGGAGAATTCTTAGCACGATGGCGGGTTTAATTCCCCCTTAATGCCGTCACTTTTTAGGGCGAAGGCTTTAGAATTTTCATCGACTAGTTAGTATAACGCGCGTGTATTGTTCCGCCATGATCCCGCACAAGGGACATCGGAATTCCTCCAACCTGAAACGGTGATTGCAGCCACGGTCGTCATGTCAGCCGAGATGGAAGCATATTTCAAGGAGATCGATAAAAAGATCGACGAAATGTATGCAATCGCCCGGGAAGCCAGGAAAAATGGTGGCATCGATCCTGTTCCCGAAGTCGAGACGAACGTTGCCCCGGACATCGCCGGGCGCGTGGAGGAACTCGTGGGCCCGAAGGGCATCGCCGTGGTCATCAGGGAGTTGTCGAAGACCCTGGATCGTGACAAGGTGGCATTCAAGGTCGCCGACAAGATCGTGAACGAGTACAGGGACAAGGACCCGCAATACGCCGCGGATCTCGCTATCCGCTGCGCCCTGGCCATTAAGACCGAGGGCGTTGTCTCGGCGCCCCTTGAAGGTATTGGCGAGGTCAAGATCAAGCAAGATAAAACGGGAAAGTACTTGTCCCTTTACTTTGCAGGCCCCATCAGGGCAGCAGGTGGCACGACCCAGGCTTACGTCGTGCTGATAGCAGATCACATCAGGAAATTGCTCGGCTTGGGCAAATGGATACCGACCGAGGATGAAGTCGCAAGGTATCTCGAAGAAATCAAGCTCTACGACAAGGTCGTGAACTTGCAATACACGAGCACGAACACCGAGCTTGACTGGATCGTGCGGCATTTGCCCTTGGAAGTCACGGGAGACCAGACCAATCCTGAGGAGGTCTCGGCGCACAGGAACATCCCGCGCATCGAGACCAATGCCATCCGTGGCGGTGCATGCCTTGTCATCAACGATGGTGTGCTTGCCAAGGCTGCAAAGCTCAACAAGATCATCGATTCCATGGGCCTCCCGGATTTGAGTAAGGATTGGGAATGGCTCAAGAACATCCCGAAGGAAAAAAAGGAGGAAAAGCCTTCCGACCAAAGCGTTGACAAGAAATTCGGGGATGAACTGTTCCAGGGCGGAAAAAAAGAGGAAAACAAGGAAGACAAGAAAAAGATCGAACCTAAAGACAAGTTCATCTCGGAAGTGATCGCCGGTCGCCCGATCATCGCTCATCCATCGGCATTCGGCGGCTTTCGCATCCGGTACGGGCGTGCCCGCGACATGGGCCTTGCCGCCTATGGGTTTCACCCCGCGACCATGTACGTGACCGACAATTTCATCGCGATCGGCACGCAGATGCGGGTCGAGCGCCCGGGCAAGAGCACCGTGTCGATGCCCGTGGATTCGATCGAAGGGCCGGTCGTGCTGCTCAAGAACGGGGACGTCATTCGCATCGACAAAGCAAAAGGTATCGAAAAAATTCTCCCGGACGTGAGCAAGGTGCTGTTCCTCGGGGATGTCCTGGTCGGATTCGGTGAATTTGCTGAAAATAATCACAAGATCATGCCATCGCCGTGGGTCGAGGAATGGTGGCTTTTGGAGGTCAAGAAAGCAATGGCCGCCAAGAATATGGACGCGACCGCCCTTGCAACAGCGATATCCGCCGATGTACCGGCCGTGCAATCGTGGCTGGCGGACTGCTTTTACAAGAAACCTGGCCCCGAACATGCCATCCAGCTGTCCAAGGTCCTCGACGTTCCATTGCACCCGCGCTACGTGTATTTCTGGAACGGGCTGACCGTCGCCCAGGTCGACGCGCTGCGGAAATGGCTCGGCCCCGGCAAGACCGTGAAGAAAGACGACGCGGGTAAAACGATGCTCTTGTGCGCGCAAGACCCCGAGATGAAAAAACTGCTGGAGCGAGCCGGCATCCCGCACGTGGTCGAGGGCGACCTGTACAATTTCCTCGACGAGAGCCTGCCCTTGATCGAGACGCTCGGCCTCCGCAACGTGCAAGGGTTCGTGGACCTGGCTTGCCACTCGGCGATCGAGGCGCTGAACAAGATCTCCGGCGTCAAGCTGCGTGACAAAGCGCCGTATTTCATAGGATTGCGCATGGGGCGCCCGGAAAAGGCAAAGGAACGCAAGATGAGCCCCCCCGTCCACGTGCTTTTCCCGATCGGCCACGACTGCGGGGCACAACGGATCTTCCAGGAATCCATGAAAAAACGCAGCGTCAAGATCGACGTCGCGAACAGGCTTTGCCCGCAATGCAACGGGATTTCCTTCACGCCGCTCTGCCCGAAATGCAAGGTCGCCACGACCATGTTCAGGGTGTGCCCCAAGTGCAAAAAAACCCTCGGCGAGGCCGACGAGTCGTGCCCGGATTGCGGCGTGACGGGGCAACTCTACTCTTCCAGGGAAATTAACCTGGTGCCCATCTACGCGGCGGCTATGAAGAAGGTCAACATGAACTTGCCGAACATCAAGGCTATCAAGGGCATGTCGAGCACGTTCAAGCTGCCAGAGCCCCTCGAGAAGGGTATGCTGCGCGCAAAGCACGAGGTCTACGTCTACAAGGACGGCACGGCGAGATTCGACGCGAGCGATTGCCCGCTCACGCATTTCATCCCGCGCGAGGTGTTCGCGACCGTTGAAGACTTGAAAAAATTAGGCTATGTGCACGATATCTATGGCAAGCCGCTCGAGAGCCCGAACCAGGTCCTGGAATTGAAGATCCAGGACATCTTGCTGCCAAAGGCATCGTTGAAGTACATGTTCAAGATCGCGTGTTTCATCGACGACCTGCTGGAAAAGGTCTACGGGCTCGATCGCTATTACAACATCAAGAATGAAAAGGATTTCCTCGGGCAAATCATCATCGGGCTCGCGCCGCACACGTCGGCCGGCATCGTTGGCCGGGTCATCGGGTTCACGCAAGCAAACGTTGGCTATGCACATCCCATTTACCATGCTGCAAAACGGCGCAATTGTGACGGTGATGAAGATGGAATCTTGTTGTTCATGGACGTCATCTTGAATTTCTCGCGGTACTACTTGCCGTCGAGCACGGG
>Ga0315277_10002037_pt1 | contig 28482 bp, 20 predicted proteins | sample YL17G05_15_MG_FD_203695 | JGI IMG/M metagenome (GOLD analysis project Ga0315277, IMG submission 203695) | Sediment microbial communities from Yellowstone Lake, YNP, Wyoming, USA - YL17G05_15 | ecosystem: Environmental > Aquatic > Freshwater > Lake > Sediment | place: USA: Wyoming | collected... | reverse complement strand
GAGCCCCTAATCCCTAATCCCTAATCCCCAATCCCTTTGATGTCCCCCCGCATTCCCGGCCTGTTCATCACCGGCACCGACACGGCCGTGGGCAAGACCTACGTGGCGGCGCTCGTGGCCCGGGAACTGGTCGCCGCCGGACACCGCGTCGGCGTCTACAAGCCGGTCGCCAGCGGCTGCCGGCGCGATGACGAGCGGATCGTCTCCGACGACGCCCTGGCGCTGTGGGAGGCTGCCGGCCGGCCGGGCGAGTTGGATCGCGTCTGCCCGCAGTGTTTCCTGGCCCCGCTGGCCCCCCACCTTGCCGCCCGGGCGGAAGGCCGCCAGGTTGACGGCGATCTGCTCCGTAGCGGACTGGCGTATTGGCAGGCCCGCAGCGAGATCATCCTGGTCGAGGGCGTCGGCGGGCTGATGTCGCCGGTAAGCGACGAGGACTACGTGGCCGACCTGGCCGAAGAGTTCGGTTTCCCGCTTATCGTCGTTTCCCGAAACGCCCTGGGCACGATCAACCAGACGCTCCAGACGCTGATCACGGCGGCCACGTTCCGCGACGGCCTGCCCATCGCAGGCGTCGTGCTCAACAACCCCACGCCCCCCGGCGACGACGCCAGCCTCTCGACCAACCACCAGGAACTCTCCGCCCGCTGTGTCCCCCCCATCCTCGCCGAGGTCCCCTGGCAGGCCGACCGGTTCGACACGCCGGTCGACTGGCTCAACCTGGCCAGATAGCGTCGATATACCCCACCGTGTGGTGCATATCGTTGGTTGCTATTATCAGAAAGCGACCTTTCCTGCAATAACGCGACCGAATCCCGTGCGTTATTATCGCAAACGACAATAACGGGAGCACGACAATCGGAAAACCGCGAAGGTTCCAGGCCTCACCCAGGTTGGGGTGGGCGGCTTGCCCAGCAGTGCTGGCCGCGGTACAGTGCAGGGGTGAGAAAGGGGGGCCAGCAAGAACGGGTTCGCCGCCCCGAGGAGGCTGGCACCCCGCACGACTTGACCTTCTCACGCTGCTCATACCGCTGGGCGACCACTGCTGGACAAGCCCGCACTGGCACCCGTGCGATCCTCGTCGAACGGAAAGAAGCTACGAGGGCGCGGCTGCGTGAGCCAGCCGAGAGTGCGACAAGAGCGCCGGCTGTGGCGTTACTTCCTCGCCGACGAGCGCCCTCCTGGGTGGGGTTAGTTAGGACGACCCCGGTGCTTCCGGCGATTCTCATGTCCCCTGTGAGTATCGGCCAATCGGATTCTGGCGACGGTGCGGCCGATGGAGGCCAAACTTACTCACGGGGATTGACTTTTCCGATTCGAAGAATATAATCAAACCAGCTTGGCGCGTTAAGATGGGACCGATGCACAATATAGGTAGGCGCGCGAGCGCAGGCAGTTCTGCCGCCGACGCGAAAACCTATACAGGATTGTACCCAAGGAGGCTGACAATGTCCACGGTCGAAGCAGAAGCGAATAGAAGCAGTCTGTCCGAGGCTATTCGGCGGGACCTTTCGTCGTTAGCCTGCCGTGCCGCCATTGAGATCGACAATCTGATCCTGGAGCGGAGCAGCGATCTTCAGGCGCTTCCGCTGCTAGCGAAGACCTTGCGCGATGACCTTATTGATATCCCAGAGCCCACGTCGCCATCCTCACTGTTGAACCCAACAACTGCCATCGTGGTCAACGGCGCCATTAGCGAGGCAAGCCGGAAGGCGCCTTTGCGTTTGCTCGATGAGGTAGTTGGCGAGGCAAAAAGCATCACGGCGCAGTTCGACAGTGTTCTTCAGGACCCGCAGGGATTTCGCTCTCAGTCGTTAGACGACCTTGAGAACATGAGGTCCTTTTGCCTGGCTCTCTCAAGACGCGCTTTTGGGTTCCAGCGTCCACGACACTCTAGGACACCGCGGGATGCTTCTGGCAGATAGGCGCGATGATCTTCTTACGATATGCTCGAAATCGCCTGCGTGCGTTTCTTGAGCAGATTCAAAGGCTCTTGGATTCGGAATTTCCTTATCCTCAGTCAAGCGAGGCGATCGCGGATTTGGAGCAATCCTTCAAAGCGGAACTCCACCTTCTCGATTCGTTCTCCGAGCATAGTGACGTGGAAACCGTCAAACAGGAGTGCGTACTCGCGCTCAGTTTGTGCTTCGAGAACCTACCCGTTCTGGGATTCTTGCTTCGCTCCACCAATGTCCGAAATGCCTTCGAGGCATTCTGGCCATTGTTCCGACTTGCTCGCGAAGCATTGGAACCAGCCGTTCCTGAGAAGGACAGACGCACGCGTCTCGTCCTCTCATCGGAATGGGACTATTCCCCGCTCACATATCCGTCCATTCAGCATCTACCGAGTTTCGTACTCATCGGACTCCCCGCTCCAGAATCCGAGAACCCCCTCCTGCTTCCATTGGCGGGGCATGAACTAGGCCACTCCCTCTGGCTCAAGAAAGATCTCAAGAACGCCTTCCTGGCTCCCATTAAGACTGCGATAATCGACAGCATTAAAAAGAACTGGGGCAGCTATAGGCAAGTCTTCTCTGAGGTTTCCGACGACCAGAACGCATTGACTTCGGACCAGCGCGCTTTAGAGAGTTGGGCACCTGCGGTGCCCTGGGCATTGCACCAAGCTCAGGAGACGTTTTGTGATTTCGTTGCGATACGACTCTTCGGCCGTGCGTACCTCTCTGCGTTCGCCTACCTGCTGTCACCGAACAATGAGGGGCAGAGGTCCGAGTTTTATCCAAGCATGATCACTCGTGTCGCAAACATGGTCTCCGCTGCGACGGAGTTCAACGTAGATCACCCCTCGGAGTACGAGGAACTTTTTCAGGATGATAGCGAGCCATATTTGGTGCCTGCGGATACGTTCCGCTTATCAAGAGCAGACGACGCGCTTGCGTGTATTGTGCATGACTTGGCCCTCAAGGCGGGGGAAATGATAGCAGATACCAGCATCGTACTGCCAACTCGCAAGGAGGTGCGGCGGATCGCGAATCATCTTCGGAAGGTGCGCCCGGCAGAGAGAACCAAGAGTCTCGCCGATATTCTCAATGCGGCTTGGCTTCTTTCAGAAGATGACAAACTCTGGTTGAACAGCCCGCAGCTTTCATCGAAACGGGATCGCATACTTCGGGAACTCGTCCTAAAGAACGTTGAGGTTTTCGAGATCGAACAGCGACTTGGGGCTTAGTCGATGATGATCAAGTCGGACCGAATCGCACAGCTACTAGAAAACGGTCGTCAGGGAAAAATGGATGATTCCCTAGTAGTGAGCCCTTGCCCTGACCTAAATGAGCTGCGTCGCAGCGGTTCCGCGTCCGTAGACCTTCGGCTTGGCACATGGTTCGTGACGTTGCGCCAGGCTAGGATGTCACATCTCGATGTTGAGGAGACTGGCAGAAGAGTATCCAAGACGCACTTTGTTCCGTTCGGACAGCCGTTCTATCTTCACCCTAGGGCCTTTGTCCTCAACGCCACACTGGAGTGGATTTGCCTCCCGCGAGGCATTGCGGCGTATGTGATTGGCAAGTCGAGTTGGGGGCGACGCGGCTTGATAATTGCTACTGCCACAGGCGTCCATCCGGGATTCAAGGGGTGCTTGACACTCGAATTGACGAACGTAGGTGAAGTTCCCATCGCGATTGAGCCGGGCTTGCGAGTCTGTCAGTTGTTCCTGCACGAGGTCCGGAAGGGTGATTCCGAGCAGGTTGACCAAAGCTCGTTTGTCGGTTTCAGAAAACCAGAGCCTGGCAAGGTTAGCCGAGATGACATTGCGCGCAAGCTGGCGTGCGACCCGATCCATGCTCCTTGACGGCTTCTCTTAGGTTACCTGCGCGTGCGTGTCCCGCGACATGGACCGTGTCAACCGGTTTGAGACAACTGCGGTACGAAACTAGTGTCCCGTGCTAGTTGTAACGTACGGGTTCCGGTTGCTCAGTCGACGGGTTTACCCACACTTCGGCAGGCCAGGGTGGCATGCCGTCACCGGCTTCGCCGGGGTCGGCATGCAGGGAAAGCGTGCACGAAGCGGACGGAATCAGCCCCAAGTCACGACACCCGACACCACGGCAGAGTAGGACTGACGCTTTGCCGGCCAGTCGGCATATGTGCAATCCCGAGACGAAGGCAGTGGCCGATAAGCGGCCGATGGGAACCGCGCGAGGAAGTGAGACCATGAAACAAGTCGGTTTTTCCCTACACGTGTTGGCCGTGGGTCTGCTATGCGTTTCCCCGGCGATGGCCGGTGCCCAGGGGGATTCCCAGCCGGCGCCGGAGAAGTGGCGGGAGATGTCGCTGGAGGAGTTCGTCAGCGAGATCGTGCGGTTGACAGCCGGGAAGCAGACGCTGTCGGCCGAGGTGTGGAAGGAGCTTCACAGCCAATCGCTCGGGCGGCTGCGGGGCGCGCTGGACGGCGGCGGCAAGGCAGACTACTTCGATCTTATCAGGCTGTACATGTGGGCCCGCGATACGCTGACGCAGGAGCAGAAAGACAGCCTGCTCAAGCAGCTCGGGCCGCCGCTGGATAAGGTCCCGGGCTGGACCTTCGACAAGCTGCAAGCGACGATCGACTGGATGGGCTGGGCGGGGACCCCGAAAGACTACCGGGACACGCTGCTGGCCGCGTGGCTGAAAGACCGCAAGATCGACTCGGTCGTCCGCGACACGTCCGAGAACAGGCAATTCGCCTGGCTCTGCCGGGAGGTCCTGCTGGCCGAAGCGCAACTGCCGAAGGAGACTTTGGAGGCCGTCCGCAGCCAGGCGGCCCAGCAAGTCTGCAGCCTGGCCGCCGACGCCGCCGTGAGCTACGACGACCTGCTGGCCATGTACCTGGCGGCCCGGGGCCAGCTTGCGACCGAAGAGCACGCCCCGGTGTTCGCCCGGCTCAACGCCCAGGCAGCCGAAGTGGCCGGTTGGGGATACTGGCAGATGCGGCATCGGTTCGACCAGATGGCCGCGGCGGGCATACCCCGGGAGACGAGAGAGACGCTGCTTTGGGCGTGGCTGAAGGACCGCAACATCGAGTCGCTCGCTCCCATCGACGACGTGGCGTGGCTGGTCGAGAAGGCGTACCTGGCGGGGCCGGATGAGCCCGCCCGTCCCCAGTTTTCCGCACAGTGGACGGGATTTGTGCGGGCGCCCGCCGACGGGGTCTACACGTTCTCGCTCTGCCCGCTCGACCTGGACGTCCAGGCCCCCACCTTGTACAGACGCCAGACCACGGGCGTGTGGATTGCCGGGCGGCAGGTCCTCGATTCCAAGGGTGTCTCCCAAGCGCCCTCACCCCCGGCCCCCGACCACTTCGTGGTGCCCGCCGCAAGCGGGGCGAGGGGAGACACTAAGCAGAACGGCTGGACATTCCGCAGCGAGCCGGTGGAACTCAAGGCGGGCCAAAAAACGCCGATCCGGGTGGAGCTCTCCTATGCCTGTTCCGGCCAGGACGTGATTGAAGACCGGCCGGCGGTGGCCATCCTGATGTGGGAAGGACCGGAGATGGAGCAGAGGGTCGTTCCCCCCAGTGCGCTCTGGCCGCCCGAGGGCGAGGGCAACGGGCTGCAAGCGGAGTATCGATTGCCCGTCGGGGGGCAGCAGAAGACGTTCACCCGCGTCGACCCCAACCTCTACTACGTCTGGTACCGTACCGGTTGCCTGATCCCGAGTCACCCCGAGCTGCAAGCCCGCCTGGGCGACCGGTTGTGGGCCCTGGTCACGGACCGCGGGACCCTGGCCAAGTGGGAATTGACCGACGCCGCGCGGAGCGAGTCCTGGCTGGTGACTGCCTGGTGGTTTCCCAGATGGCTGCCGGCCTCCCGCCACAGGCCGCTGGCGGCCGAGCTGCTCTCGCGCCCCGGGCTGATGGAGGGGATCTCGCTGAGGCGAGCCAGGGAGCTGTACCGCCATTGCCGGATCGGGGCGCCGGACCAGGCCATCGAGCTGCTGGGCAAGTGGGCGCAGATGCACCCGGACATCGAGCCCGTGTTCAGCCAGGACTATTACGTAGACAACCGGGAGTTCCCCCGAGACTTGTGCCGGAAGATGTTCTGGGAATGCCGCCCGCACTACGATGCCCTGGAGGCCCGATACCTCGTGCTTCCCGACGGTCGCTGCTGTTTGCTGACCGCATACATGCTGTGCTACGGCTATTGGGAGCAGAAGCGGATCGGAGAGTGGATAGACAAGCTGGACGCACGGCTGCGGGACAAGGGACTGGCCGGCGACCGCCGGGTCAACTGGCTTTTGGCCCGGGCCCAGGCCGAGGAACTCCGCTACAGCCCACCCGGCCGACATTGGTATACCATTGATCGATCCCTGGCGGGGGTGGACTGGCTGCAGGAGGCCTGCTCGGCCGCGGAGAGCGAGCCAGTTCGGCTCCGGGCGTACAAGGAGCTGGCGGCCCGTCTGGCGGCCGACCAGCAGCCGGAGGCCGCCCGCGAGATACTCGCCGCCGCGGCGGCGCGGTGCTCCCAGGCCGCTTCCACCGAGCAACTGGCCGACTGGCGCAAACAGATCGACACGTTGGCCAAGCAGTATGAGAAGACCCAGCAAGAGCATGAGGCAGCCGCCCAGCGGGCCTACGTCGAGGCCCTGCGCCGGCGGCACAAGCGGGCCGTAGAGCGCGGTGACCAAGAGGCTATTTCCCACTACGAAGAGGTGCTGACCGCCGCCGGCGCCGACTCAGGCCCGTAGAGAGCGACCGAAGAACAACTCCCGCAGTGTACTCATCACGCTCCGCGTGATGAGCCCAATGGCAGGAGTTTCCCCTGTGTGACGTGGCCCCATCACGCGGAGCGTGATGAGTACGGCTGGCGGAAATCGGGAAATCGTCCACCAACCAGGAAGGACTTTGCGATGATCCAGATCAGTCGTCGATCGGCAGCAGCCCCAAGGAAAGTGGGGGTTCTGGGGACTCGCCGACCAACGCGACCATGCTTCGCATGGTGCCCCGTCGGTGCCCGTCCACCCCAGCCACCTCGCCCCTCGCCCCTCGCCTCTCGCCCCTCGCTCTTTGGCCCCGCCCGGCTGCTGCTGGTCGCCTCGACCCTGCTGGGTGCGTACGCCCTGCCCTTGTTCGCAGCCGGGGAACAACGCCAGGCTCCTGGCGCAGCGGCCCCGGCAACCTCCGCCGATCCCATCTATTTCCGCACGGGGTCGGTGCTCGAGTACGCCCCCGAGGTCCTCATTCCTGGTCCCGCGGTCCCCTGGGCACAGCACGCCGTTTACGACAGCCGAGCCTCGGGAACCACCAAGCTGGGAGGCAAGTGGTTCAGCGACATGGACACCAGGAGGCTCTATGACGCGGGAGGAGGCAACGTGGCATTGAGCCCGGACATCACCTCGTCGCAGGTGTTCCGGGACACCGGCGGCGGCCGCTACACCGCTCCCGTCGATGGAATGTTCACGTTGGAGAAGTGCCGCGACGGCACGCAGGGCTGCTTCCGGCTGACCAACACGCTCAGCGGCGACGTATACATTTACCTCGACTTCGCCGGCGCCAACCGGGGCCTGCTGCTGGAGCGGACCACGCGCGAGTGGCAGGCCGCGAACAAGGAGGGCATCAGGTACACCTACCACGACGAGCACTATGGCGACGAGCGCGTCAAGCAGGTTACCACGCCGGAGGGCCAGGACTACAACGTCCTCTTTTCGTATTGCGGGTCCGGCGTCCGCACCAAGCTGCGGAAGATCGAAGTCCGAGAGCCCGACTCGACCCTGGTCCGGAAAATCGAATACACCTACTTCGCCCCCGGGATACACTCTTCCGACGTGGGCTCGCAGGACGACCTCATCCAGGCGGAGTTCTCCGGACCGGACGAGGAAGGCAACTGGGTCACAAACTGCTTCCAGTACCGCTACGACGCCGTGACCGGACACCTGAAGGCCGTCCTCGAGCCGGAGGCAATCCGGCAGATCATCAAGGAACGTGCCGACATCAGCAGCCCGGCCGACATCCTCGCCAAGAGGGACGACGAGGAGGACGTGGGCTCGGGGAGTGCCGCCCGCCAGAGCCACAAGACCATGCAATACGCCAGCCGCTGGTACACCTACTACAGCGTCGACCTGAAGACCGACAACAGCGGACTGGGAACCAGGCAGGACCCGAAATGCGTCACCTGTTGGGCGCCAGGCGGAGAAGACCTGGAAGGCACCTACGGCGCGGCCAACGTCGTCGAGGTCGACCCGCCACGGAGGATCAACCTGGTCAAGAGCCAGCTCCTCCGCAGTCCGGTCAGCGCCGTGCACGACTACTTCCATCTGAAGATCGATCAGGGCCCGCAGCCCGACAACAACGACGTGACGTGCCTGGTCATCGAAGACACCATGAACCGGGAAGCCAAGCCGCTCTACCGGACGATCTATGGGATCAACGAATCCGGCCGCAGTCTCCGCGAGGTGCGGATCACCGATCCGACGGGCAGCCCGCAGTTTTCCTGCCAGTCATGGACGTTCATCAACGATGCCGGCATCATGCGCCATCACGTGGCGGAGTACCGCACGTCCGCCGCCCACAAGGTGAACTCCAACGCCGATCTGCGCAGATTCCTCGATCCCAGCGGCAACGGCGGCTCGAACGATACCGACACCCTGCACGACAGCGTTGGAGAGATTCGCATCTTTGAGTACGGCAGCGACGGAACCCCCACGGCAGCGAAGACGAAGACAGGCCGGGCGGGTGAACCTGCTAATGCCCCGGCGCCCGAAGAGTAGATCACCCGGCGCTACGTCGTCGCCGCCGCCACCTTCTCTTCCAGGTGGTTTTCCTGCCGGCTGGTGCTCAAGGCCAGTTGCAGCGTGACGCTCCAGCGGCCGTGCTTGTCGGGGCGGACGTGCCAGTGCGGCAGGACTGCGACCGACTGGTGGATCAGCTCGAAGCCGGCCTCCGACTGGCTGACCGTCTCGACGGGAAAGGCCCAGAAGTGGGTCGGCTGCGAGGCCGTCAGGCTGACGTCGATCCCCAGCCACTGGTCCGCCAGGCCCAGGCCGTCGGCGTCGCTTAAGTCCAACTGCGTGCCGAGCTGGCCCAGCCGGTTGCCCTCCGTGTCGTGGAAGAAGCGGTCGTCGGCGTCGGAGGGCATGCCGGCGAAGTTCAGCTCCACGGCGAAGTGCAGCGGCCTCTCCTGTGGCAGATTCTCCAGCAGGTAGGCGATCTCGAGCGTCGAGCTGCCGGCGTCCAGGGTCAGTCCCTTGGTGAGCTTCAGCGGCACGCCCCAGGCGCTGCCCTGGCGAATCAACTGGACCTGGATGCGGCGGGGATTGCGCCGCAGCCGGGCCTCGTAGATTCCGGCGGCGAAATCGCCCTGCACGGCGGCCTGGCCGGAGGCCACCGCCTGGAGCGTCACGTCGTCCTCGTAGAAGAGGTCGATGAGGCTCTTGCGGGGATGGTCGTCGTAGTGGAGCCGCTGGTCGAGGTTCTCCTGTTTGAAGACCACTCGGTCGTGGATACTGGCGCATCCCTCGCCCGCCTGCGCGGCCCCGGCGCGGACCTTGTGGTGGTAGGCCTCGAGGCGTCGGGCGAGCGTGGCCAGGAGGTTGTGTCGGACGGAGCGGACGTCGAGCTCGACGAGTTGTCCGCCGCGGTGGGGGACGACCAAGGCCAGGAGCTTATCGTTGGCCAGGCGGATCTCCTTGCGGCCGTCGAAGTTGAAGTCGTCGGCAACCGCTTCGATCCAGCCTTCCCGCCGCCCGGCAGCTTGATCCAGCAGGTTGTCGGCGGCAATCAGGTGGTGGTAGACGGCGTTGCGGAGGTTGGGCAGGTAGATCCCGCCGAAGGCCCCGTGCCAGTAGCCGCAGTTGCACTGGCTGCGATAGAGTTCGGTTCGGGCCTGGTCGATCAGGGGACCGGTGTGACCTTCCTCGACGGCATCCTCCAGCCGGCGGCTGACCATCATCATCCGTGCGTACATCTCGTCGGCTTCCGGGTACTTGACCCGGAAGTTCCGCCAGAAGCCGCCGCGGACGAACGATCGCAGGGAGGGCCAGTGGGGGTGGCTCTCCATCTCGTGGGCGATCTGCTCGTACTCGACCAGCCGCTGGGCCGGCAGGGCCCATTCGGTCATTTCCCGATAGCTGCTGTCGGGCAGGTAGATCTTGCCCAGCGGGGGAACGTTGTCGAGCGTCTCGGCCGGCGTGGTCACTTGGATCCAGTCCTGGTTCGCCACCAGGGCGTCGAAGAATCGTTTCAGCCAGCCGTTGTCGTAGACGTGCTTGTGGGTCTCGGGCCAGGTGCCGAACTTCTCGCCGTCGTCGGCAAAGACGGCGACGGCCCCGGGCCCCTGCTGGCCCAGCTTGGCAAGGTAGTCGATGGTTTGCTCGGGTGACCCGAAGGGGATCAGGTAGCGGAGCCGTTCGCTGCCGGGAAAGACCGCCATTACCCGCCCCTCGTCCTCGGTCAACAGGTAGCCGGTCAGTTGCGGGTCGGTCAGGCCGGCGTTCTTGAAGTGGAAGTCGTCCAAGATGGTGTATTCGATCCCGGCGGCGGTCAGGTCACCGGTGAACGACTGCTCCCAGACGCGTTCGGGAACCCATACGCCGCGGACGGCCGAATCGAAGCGGTCCTCCAGCCAACGCGTGTAGCTGCGGATCTGCCCGATGCGGTCCCGGGAGGGGATCATGGACAGGATGGGCTCATAGAAGGCCCCACCGAGGATCTCGATCCGCCGTTGGGCCACCAGCTTGGCCAGGCGATCGACGTAGTCGGGGTGGTTGGCCACCAGCCATTCCAGCAGCGAGCCGCTTAAGTGCAGGGCGATCCTGAGCGACTCGTAACCGGTGAATAAATCAAGTAACGGCCGGTAGCTGTCCTGGTAGGCCCGCTCGAAGACGTGCTCAAAGTTGCCGACCGGTTGATGGTTATGCAGGGCCAGGATGAAACGGACGGGCTGGGACATGGCAGGCGGAGCTGTTCTTGGGAAACAGGTTGGGCGCTGGTGCGCTCCCTCGGGGGCAGGGAGCAGCCTGAAGTTAACTTCTTAATCGGCAGCCGCAACCCAGTTTATCCAGTTTCCCTAGCTGGAATATCTTGTGACTCCAGGGATTCGACCTCGATTTCCCGCAGGAACGCCGCGGCCTGCTCGGGTGGGACCGGGTTGATGTAAAAACCGGTACCCCATTCAAAACCGGCCGTCTTCGTCAAACTCGGAATAATCTCCATATGCCAGTGATAATGCCCCAACTCCTGCGTGTCAAAGGGGGCCGTGTGCACGATGTAATTGTAGGCCGGCTGGTCAAGCGCCGCCTCCACCTTGGCGATCACCTGCCGCATCACCCCCGACAGCTCGTCCACCTCGTTTTTCTGGATGTTCTCGTAGTGGCTGGCGTGCGTCTTCGGCAGGAGCCAGGTCTCGAAGGGGAAGCGGCTGGCAAACGGACACAACGCCAGGAAGCCGGGGCTGTCCAGCACGATCCGCTTCTCGCTGGCCAACTCCTGCTGGATCATGTCGCAATACACGCAGCGGCCGCGATAATTGTAAAACTCCAGTGAACCGGTCATCTCCTCCCAGACGTAAATCGGCACGATGGGCGTGACGATCAGTTGGCTGTGGGTGTGTTCCAGCGAGGCCCCGGCCGCCGCGCCCACGTTCTTGAAGATCATCCCGTACACCAGCCGATGGTCCTTTTTCAGGTCCACCAGCCGGTCGCGGTAGACCCAAAGCACCTCGCGAAGCTGCTCTTCGGACAAGTCCGCGGTGCTCACCAGGTGCCGGGGCGATTCGATGATCACCTCGTGCGCCCCCACGCCGCGCATCATGTCGTAGATGCCCTCACCCCGCTTGTTCAACTCCCCTTCGATCTCCAGGGCGGGAAACTTGTTGGGGATGACCCGCACCCGCCACCCCTCGCGGTTGGCCTGTGAGCCCGGCTTGCGATAGGCAATGATCTCGCCGGGGGTCTTGTCTTCGTTGCCTTCGCAGAACGGGCAGAACCGGGCCTGGTGCCGTCCGGGAGTCGTGTCGAAGTCGTGCGGCCGCTTGGCTCGGCTCTCGGCAATAATCACCCAGCGGCCGACGATCGGATCTTTGCGGAGGTCTGGCATGGTGGGATTGGCCCGGAGAGTTGTCAGTGGTCGGTCATCAGTTGTCAGTAGTCAGTGATCAGTTGTCAGTAATCAGCGAAAACCGCCTGTGGCTCAGCACGCGCCGGCCGCCCTTCGTCATTCAGCACTCAGCATTCAGCATTCAGCATTCAGCCTTCTGCCTTCTGCACTCAGCATTCCTCCCCCTCACGCCTGCCACATGATCAGCTCATAATCGGCCGAGGGAACGCGGGTTTCGATGGCACCCTCTTGAGGAATCCGCTCCAGCGACAGCTCGTCGCGGAGCAGCTCGACGTAGAAGTGGATCGGCTCGTCGGTCGAGAGGGCCAAGCTGCGGAAGGGAATCGAGAGCTCGAAGAGCAGATCGGCCGCGGCCTTGCCCTGCGATTCCGCCACCGGAACCTGGTGGCGGTACAACTGCACGGCCGGTTCCTTGGAGGCCGGCTGGCTGACCAACAGCTCGAACCCCTCCGGCTGGAGGAATGCCACCCGCAATGCGCTAACCTCCGCCAGTTGCTCGCGGAACGGGCCTCCGCGGGCATCCAGCCGCAGCAGGAGCTGCTCGCAGTCGAAGCCGAAGTAGAGGTCCGTGACCAGCCGGTCGGCGGTCATGGCCATGGTTCCGCGGGCGGCCTGATTGACGTAGCGACCGGCGTTGATCCACTCGAAGTAGGTCCGCCGGCCGTCGACCTTGACGTTCAACAGGCCCGTCGGCTCGGTATACCGCCGCGGATGCCGGTGTCCGCGGCTGATCGGTTTGGTCAGTTCGGCCGGGGGTTGTTCGCCCAACACCGTGTAGACGTTCTGCAGGTGTTTGCGGAACAGCCGGTCGAACAACCCGTCCTGGGCGCTGGAGTGCTCGTCGCCGAACCACCAGAACCAGTCGCTGCCTTCGGCGATGTAGAGTTCCTCCCAGGCCGCGGCCAGCTTCTCGGCCGGTTTGGCCTGCTGCTGGCTGAGCTCGGCGAGGTACTGCCGGGTCTGGTGCAGCGCATCCCACGCCCGGTTGCACTCGGGATGGCCGATCCAGATGCCGAAGTTGTGTTGGATCCAACTGCCGGGAAAGAGGTGGCCCAGCTTGTCGGTGGCGGGGTACTGATCCAGGTAGTCGCAGACGCGGACCGGCCTGACCTTGGGATGCTCCGCGATGCGGCGGTACAGCGCGCGGAGGAAATCCACCCCGGCGTTGGGGTAGTATTCCCAGCAATTCTCGCCGTCGAGGATGATGCTGGTCAGGGTGGGGCGGTGGCCCGCGTTGCCGGTGGTGGCCCTGCCGATGGCCTCCAGCTTGCCGAAGAAATCATCCACCGCGTCTTTGGCCGCATAGCGCTGGTAGTGGAACCCGATCTGATCGCTCATGGCGTGGTCGCGGAAGATGATCTGCAACTGCTTCCCCTGCTCCTCCACCCGCCAGGGCCGGTAGAGCATCTCCGGGTTGCGCAGGAACCCGTTGCCGTCGCGCGAGACCCAGCCGTCGGTCGAGCAGGAGAGGATCTCTTCGTCGGTGGCGATCCACTGGATGCCGGCGTCCGCGATAACCGGGATCATCTGCTGGCAGACCGAACCCTCCGAAGGCCACATCCCCCGCGGCTTCTGGCCAAAAAGCTGCTTATGGAATTCCACCGCGCGGCTGACGTGTTGGCGGGCATCGTCGGGATACCCGTCCAGGTATTTCGGCAGGGCCACGTCGGGCATCGCCCGGCGGGCCTGGCGCTTGTCCCACAGCAAGGGCAGAATGGGGTGGTAGTAGGGCGAGGTGGTCAGCTCCACCTGGCCCCGCTCCTGGAGTTCCCGGTGCAGCGGGATCACCTGCCGGAGAAGCTCCGTCTGCTTGTCCAGCAGCCACTGCTTCTCCCGCTCGGTCCAGTGCTTTCCCTTCTGGCGGAACTCGGCCAACTCGCCGTCCAGCTCGAAGGCCAGCGGATGGATCCACACCAGGTTCGACCAGCACTGCAGGTCGAGGATGTCTTTCTTGCTGAACCGCTTCCTGGCCCGCTCCGCCGTGTCCACCGACAGCCCCCGCTTCTTGTACAGATCAAAGTAGCGGCGGTAGGGCCGGATCATCTGGTCGGGATGAACCATAAAGAAGTTGTCCAGCAGGTAGTGCAGGTCCTCCTCGTTCAGCCCGTCGGCCGGCAACCGCGAAACCCGCAGATGGGTGTCTTCCCGCCCGGACTCCGTATAGGCCAACAACTGGCTCAACAGGCTGGGGACCAGGTTCACGGTGGCGTGGAGCTCGGGCACCTCCTTCAACAACATGGCCATGCCCCAGTAGTCCTTGGTCCCGTGGAGGCGGACCCAAGGCATCAGGGCCTCGCCTGCCATGTCGTCGGGATAGTAGGGCTGGTGCTGGTGCCAGAACAGGGCCAAGGCAACTTCGTGCATGGTGATCAGGTATAGACGGCCTGGCTGTTTTGGGCCACGGTGGCCTGATAGAGTTCCACGTACTGCCGCGCACTCCGCGTCCACGACCAATCCTGCCGCATCCCGGTGGCCACCAGCTCGCTCCAGACCTCCGGTTGGGCGTAGGCGTCGCATGCCCGCCGAATCGTCTCGCTCAGAGCCAGCGGGCTGTATTCCTCGAAGCTGAAGCCGTTGGCCGTCCGCGCTTCCAGCGTCCGGTCGTTGGCGTCGGTAATCGTATCGGCCAACCCGCCGGTCGCCCGCACCACCGGCACGGTGCCGTACTTCAGGCTGTAGAGCTGGTTCAGCCCGCACGGCTCGAACCGGCTGGGCATCAGGAAGATGTCGGCGCCGGCCTCGATGCGGTGGGCCAGGGAATTGGAGAACTCCAGGCGGGCGGCGACCTTCTGGGGAAAACGCTGGGAGAGGGTCTCCAGCAGCCGGTGATACTTCGGCTGGCCCGTCCCCAAAATGCCCCATTGCACCTCGCTCGTCTGGACCCACTGCGGGATGACCTCGGCCATCAGGTCCAGCCCCTTCTGGTCGGTCAGCCGCCCGATGAAACCGACCAGCGGCACCCGGGGGTTCAGCGGCAGACCGAGTTCCTTTTGCAGGGCCGCCTTGCAGGCGGGCTTGCCCTGGCCGACGGTCTCTGCGCCGTACTTGGCGGCCAGGTAGGAATCGGTGGCCGGGTTCCACTGGCCGCCGTCCATGCCGTTGAGGATCCCCGAGAGCACCTCCCGCCGGTGTTGCAGCACGCCTTCCAGGCCGCAGCCCAGCGGGCTGCTCTGGATCTCCTGGGCGTAGCGGGGACTGACCGTGCTGATCGAGTCGGCGAAGGCCAGGCCCGTCTTCAGCAGGTTCAGCTTGCCGTGAAACTCCATCTGGTGAAAGTTGAAATACTTCCAGTCCAGGCCCGTCAGCAGCATGTCCCAGTGCCAGAACTGTCCCTGGAAGGACATGTTGTGGATGGTGAACAGACTGGCGATTTGCTCGTATCGCGGCAGGCCGCGGTACTCGATCTTCAGATAGGCCGGCACCAGCCCCGTCTGCCAATCGTTGGCGTGGATCACGTCCACCTTGAGGTCCAGCAGGCGGACGGCCTCCAGCACGGCGCGGGAGAAGAACACGAACCGCTCGCAGTTGTCGATGTAGTCCTTGCCGTCGGCCCCGTACAACTGGTCGCGATCGTAGTACTGCTCTTGCTGGACCAGGTACACCGGCACCTGGGACCCCGGGAGCCTGCTCCGCAGCAGGTGGCCGGTCACCGCCTTGCTGCCAATCGGCACGATGAAGTCGATCGAAAGCGGTTCGATCGCCAGCCCGCAATAGTGTACCCGGCGATAGGCCGGCAGGATCACCACCGGCTGGTGACCGAGCCGCGCCAGCTCGATCGGCAACGCGCCGCAGACGTCGGCCAGGCCGCCGGTCTTGGCAAAAGGAACCGCCTCGCTGCTAGCTAGCAAGATGTTCACGTGCAGACTCCGAAGATCATGGGAGACGTCACCGACGTCACTGGTTGCCAGATTATCGTGGATGCCAGCGCTGCGCCAAAGCCAGAATCGGCATTCCGGTCATTTCTACTACGTCGCGACAACCTCCGCTGCTCACAACCAACCACCTAGATTGCCCTCTATCTCCAGAATACCATACCAATTGCCCGATCCGCCGTATCGATACAATCGGAAGGGTCCGCCACTACCAATGAATCTTTCCGAGACCGCAAGAAGTGAATTGCCGGGCGGGGGGTTGAGACAAGCCCGGCCCGGACCGTCATGCCGCCGGCCGCAGCCCCTCGGCCCACTGGTACAGCAGGGCGTTGCCCCGCTTGCCTACCTGCCGGATCGCCCCCATCTGGCGGAAGCAGTAGGCGATCCGCTGGGCAATCCACCGCTCCACCTGCAGCAGCTCGGCCATGTCGGTGGTGTGAAAGGGACGGGGCAGCGGGCCGGGGATCAACTCCGCCAGGTCCCCGCACGTCCGCAGACGGCGCGTTTCCCGTACCGCCAGCAGCTTCTGGTCCTCCACCTGATGATCGGCGTCGCGCCGGCGCCACCGCCGACCGTGGCCCGGATACCGCCACTCCTCGATCTCCACCAGCGGGACCTCCAGCGTCAACCGCCGATGGGGGAACACTCGGGTAAAGTGGACCAGTTCGTCGAACACGTCCAGCAGGCAGCCACGTTTCGGGCTCAGCCGCCGCCCGGTCACTCGGCCGCCCCGGGCCGCCCGCTTCACCAGCAGCTTGCGGACCACGATCGGCTTGACGACGGTCACGTGGTGCGACTCAAGCAGCTTCTGCACCTTCGGCCCGATAGCGGCCAGCGGCCCGTGCTGGATCTCGACCAGCCGGCCACCCGAGACCACGTCCACGCGATAGCCCTGCACGGGCACCTCGAACCGCGCCCCCGGCCCGGCGTAGAGCAACTTCAGCTCCCGGTGCAGCGAGGTTTCCATGGCAGCTTGGCAATCTGCAATTTGCAGTTTTCAATTCTCAATTCTCAATCTGCAATATCGGCCTTCGAGCCCCGTTGCCACAGGTTTTCTGATTCCAAGGAGAAGGGGTGAGGTTGAGGGTTGAGAGAGGAGGGGCGAGGGGCGAGGGGAATGGCGATGGGCCTACCGGGGAAGCCGATCTGCGATGGGCATGCTTGTAAGGCGCCCACAGAGCGAAAAGTCGCACTGGGACGGCCAGAGTCCCCTGCGATCCGTGCCCGGGGTCTGCGTCAGACACGCACGCTTTACTCCCGGCGGTTCCCGCCATCGAGGCTGAACTGGATCGACTGAGGTTCAGCCTGCTGAGCAGGTTGCCGTGCTCCGGAACTGGCAGCCCTTTCGAAAGTCTGTGGTTCCGCGAAGATGGCCGGATCCGGAGTCTGTGGAACGCCCGAGGGATCCGGTGCCGGCGGCGTGTTGGTTTGCGAATCGGAACTCATGCGAGTACCTCCTGAAGGCTCACTGCTCTAGTCAACATTCATTGTACAGATCGCGATGAAAAAGGACAAGGTGAGAGCGGCAATCGCGGCAAACGCACACCATGTGGCAATCTTGACGCCTCGGGCTTTGGCACGCACGGCAAGCCGCACGCCTTCGCAAGCAAGGTGCCATTGCGCCAGAAATTTGTTGGGGGCAGCATCTCGGTAAAAATCGGCGTATGTGAGGGCCCAGGCTACGGATGGCGGCAGGAAGGTCTGTCGCGGAACGCGGACCCACGCCGCGATGGCAATCGCCACCAATGCCACAAGCAGTGAGATTGCCAGACCGATCGCAACAGGCAATCCAAGGTTCGGCAGACTAAGAATTGCGCCCAGAGTAATAAGTCCGCTCCCACCGCCCAAGACCTTGATAATGCTTTCAGCCTTCGCGTCTAATGACTCGTCGGCCTGGCTAAAGCGGTCGTAGACCAGTCTCGCGTAGTCTCGGACCCAGTCATACTCTACCCCTTCTTTAGGCGAGTAAGTGTCCTTGAACTCGTGCGCCTTTTGATAGGCGGGGTCATCGTGAATCCTGGTTGGGAACAGCCTGTTCGCCCATTTCGAGAAAACGTCAATAAGCCAAGCCATCTGAATTCCTCACAGTCAAAATTGATGCTCCAGGCCCAAAGAGCCCACCGATCCGGATGGGACACACCCTGGCATGCAGCCTACTTGGTGGCCTCTTCGACAATCGCGATCTCCTCGTCGCTCAGGCCGTACAGTTCGTACACCAGCCGGTCGATGGCCTCGATCTGCCGTCGTACGATTGGGCGGCTTGACGTCGGCGCCGCATACCGCCCAACTCATGGGCCGCTTGGTGTTAGGCCCAATCGCTCCAGCCGAGCGCGGATCGCCATGGGCGTCCGCCCGTGAGCTTGTGCAAGTTGATGGATGGCAAGTCCTTGTGCGCATTGCGCGCGGAGCCGCTCATCTTCTTCTTCGGTCCACGCCTCGTACGCGTGGGGATGGCTGTGCCGTTTCTCCTCGACGGTATACGCCTTGGGTGTTTTCTCTGGCGCCAGGAAGTGCAGGACTGCACCCAGCGCCCGGAACAGTTCCGGCACGTACTGTTCATCGATCAAGATCCGCGACCGCGCGTCGCCCTCGTGCTTGACCTCGCTAATGCTGAGGAACCGCGACCCGTCTTGGTTCTGCTTGAGGTCCACGTACAGGGTCCGGGAGCCGGCCTCGACCCTCACGCTTATGATCTCGACATACTCGGCGGTCATCGCGTGGCCTCCTCCACGATGGCGATCTGCTCGTCGGTCAGTTCGTAGAGTTCATAGATTAGCCCGTCGATCTGCCGGTCGGTCGCCTCGATCTGCCGCTCAGTCACCGTCTTCTCGTACGCCGTCTTCGCCGACTCCAACTCCTTGTGCAACGAAAGCATCCGCTCGGCCAACTGCACCACCCGACCGTGGCGGGCGTCCTCTCGGCGCTTCGAGAACGCGATGGGACAGATCGGAAGCTGCGATATGAAGCGACATTCGTAACTGAACCACCCGCCGCGAAACGTGGATGAAACTTGGTGCAGATACCAATCCAAAACCCGCGAGTTAAGCAAACCAAGCACGTATGAACGAACGTTATCTGGCACGAGGATGCCATAACCGCCGGCCGCACCTCCAGTAAAGCACGCGCTTCCGTCAGGGTCCAGACAGTAGTTCGCGTGTGGGTTCAGATCCGCGGTAAGTATCTTGGGCTTCGATATCACCTCAAGCGCTTGCTGTCTGCTGTAGCAGTACCAGTTGGCACCTGCCCACCTTCCTCTCTCACGGGCATCCAGCGTCGGTTTGCATTCCTCAAGGTACTGGGCCGTCCTTGTAGCCTTCCGTCTAATGGTTGCCCATTCTATGAGCGTGCCATCCGAGTACGGAAAGATTATGACACGCGTCGAAGGTTTCAACTGGTAACGCTTGAACTCTCCGGACTTATAGAGCGGACGCAGATAACATCGATCTAACTCGACGGCCTTGTCGAGACACTTGGAATAGAACCGCCCATCTTCAAGGACTCTGAGGATAAAGACCGTGTCCGCCCCTGTCTTGAAGCCCTGGAAGATGCGAGACGCAATGTCAGCCAGGGGTTGCCCCGCTGCGTCCAGTTTCTCCTTCAAAGGCACCGCAGACCCGACTGAAAAGGTCCATTCCCTCGCGGTGAGCGACTTCGCCTCTACGCTAGCACATTCAGCGCCAGTTCCATCGATTCGCCATCTCTCCATATCGCGCACCTTGCAGACGTCAAATTCCCCTAAACAGCCTCGCGACAGAAACAGGAGGCAAGTATACGTCGTGGCTCCTGCGAAAACCTGGCCAGCCGCGAAGTGCACCACTTCCGCCAAGTGTCGGCCTTCCGCCAAGTGCTCGCGCAGGGGCTCCCCATACTTTGCGTTGAAGAACTTGTGAGGGCAGATGTAGCCGAACCTGCCCGAGTTGTTCAATAGGGATAATCCCTTTTCGACGAAGAGTACATAGATGTCATAGTTGCCCTTGGCCGCTGAACGATAGTGCTGCGAAAAGTATGGCACCGCTTCGGGCTGTGTCTCTGTCATAGCCTGAATGCGCACGTACGGCGGATTCCCAATCACCGCGTCGAAGCCGCCGTTCTTGCCTTTGAAAACCTCGGGAAACTCCGCGTGCCAGTCGAAGACGTTGATCCGATCCCGCTCCTCCTTGTCCAGAAAGCTCATCTGCTTGTCGTGGTAGAAGTCAGGGCCGATCAGCGAGTTGCCGCACTTGATGTTGCTCCCGAGGTCCGGGAGCGCCCGCTCCTGCGCGAAACGGAGCTGCTGCTCAATGGTTGCCTCCGATTCGCCCTCGAGGACCTTCAAGAGCAGCGACAGCTTGGTCACTTCGACTGCCTGCGGGTCGATGTCCACCCCGTAGATGTTGTTCAACAGAATGCGTTTCTTCTCGGCGCCGGTCAGCCGCCAGCGGCCGCGGCGGTCCTGAAACAAGGTGGGGTTCTTCCCGCGCCCCCGGCGCTCAGGATCGTGGGCCACGTACTGTTCGAGGTACCAGTCGAGCAGATACTGATAGGCGCCCAGCAGAAACGAGCCCGAACCGCACGCGGGGTCCAGAATCCGCAACTTGGCCGCTTGGGCGGGCGTTATCGGGCACGGGGACAAGCCCCGCGGCTCGCTGCCGCCTTCCCCCTTCCCCCTTCCGCCTTCCAAAAGCCTGCCCACCGTGTGCTCGACAATGTAGTCGACGATGTACTTGGGCGTGTAGTAGACCCCGCCGGCCTTCTTGACCTCCGGCTTCTCTTCGACCTTGGCCTGGTGCCCCTTGGTCAGGCGGATCACCTTCCCCAGGAACTGCTCGTAGACCTGGCCCAGGATCTCGACCGGAATCACCGCAAAACTGTAGGGCCCCTCGTAAAGACCCTTGATGATGGTCTTCAAGGTCTTGTCGTCAATGTTCAGATCGAGCGTGAGCCGGTCGGGCTCACCTCGGCCCTTCTCCTCGGTGAAATAGAACAGGCCCGAGTTGTACCGGTCGTCGGCCTGCTGGAAGAGCTGCCGCAGGCCGCGATAGATGTTCGGGCCGTTGCTCAGCGCCGCCAGCCTGCCGTAGGGCTCGATCCCGCGGTCTTCGCAGATCCGCAGGAAGACGATCCGGTCGATCGTTTGCTGCACTGCGAAGTTCAGTTGCCCGTGCGTCAGGTCACTGTTCCTCAGCGCCAGGTTCCGGGCCAGCAGATCCCGCCACGACTCGATCTCGCGGAGGAACCGGGCATCGACCGGCTCGGTCCCCCCGCGGGGCTTCTTCGAGGAAACCAGCTTGTCCAAACCGCCCTTGCGGATCCCCTCGGGCGAGAACAGCTCGACAAGACGGTCCCATTGATCGAGGAACTCGGTGCATTTCCAGTAGATCAAACGGCTCGTCCCGGCGCGGTCCGTCTTGGCCGGAGCCACGCGGCAATCATAGACTGCGAATTCCTCGAAGTCCGTCAGGATGCTCACGTCCAACTTGAGGTTCCATGCGTAGCTTCGCAACTGATGCGCGGGCTCGGCCTCCTGCCGGATATCGACGGCGGGCTTCTTCGCCTCGACCAAGAAGATCGGTTCACGCCCGATCCTGAAGCAGTAGTCCACCATTTGCGTCGCGCCACGGACGCGCATGCTGTACTCGTGCATGACTTCGCGCCAGGCCTCCGGTCGACCGGCCTTGTTGTGCACGTCCCAGCCTAGGGCGCCGAAAAAGGGATTTAGAAAATCGTTGCGCAGTTGGGCCTCGTTGTAGCGGCCCGAGAGGTAATCCTCCCGCTGCTCCTGGAAGCGTTCGACCAGGTGGGCGACCTCGGCGGGCGGCGGCATGGCGGTGACTCCTTGCGGGGATCGAGTCGCATACCCCAAGCGAACATGCGATTATACCCCCAAGGGCTGGAAAGCCAAGCGGTGGGGGGACTGCGAATTGACAATTGCCAATTGACAATTGCAGATTGCAAATTGCAGAATCCGGAAGGCCTCTGGGGATTCAAGTCCGCGCCCGTCACGTCTCACCCGTCCTCCTTCGCCCTTCCCTTTTCCCCGTCCCCCGTCCGCCTTCCCCCTTCCCTCGTAGTGGCGACTGAAGTCGCCACCCCTAACCCGTAGTGGCGACCGAAGTCGTCACCCCTCACCCCGGGGCGGGCCGAAACGTTCGCCGCGCATAGGAAGACCGCCAGGGCGAAGATCTCGCCCCGACGGTCTTCGGGGGGATTGTTTCTTTCTGTGGGCGTGGTTACGCGGGGTAGTCGATCTTTTCCTCGTCGGCGACCCTGCGGAGCTTGCTCAGCGCCCGGGCCTCGATCTGCCGGATCCGCTCCTTGGTCACTCCCAGCTCGGTGCCCACCTGCTTCAGCGTCAGCGGCTCTTCGCCGCGGCGGAGTCCGAAGCGGCTGATGATGATCTGCTGCTCGCGCTCGTCGAGGCGTCCCAGGATTCGCTCGACCTGGACCTCCCGCTGCAACTGGGCCGACTCCTGCTCGAACTGGTCGGAGCGCTCATCCTCGGCCGCGGTGAACATCTCGGCGTTGCTGGTGCGGAAGCGGTCGCGCTGGCGGTGCTCGTCGGGGATGGTCCGGGCGAAGTTCTTCATGATCGCCCAGCTCGCGTAGGTGCTGAACTTATTGCCGCGGCCGAAATCGAATTTCTCCACCGCCCGCATCAGCGACATGTTCCCGTCGCTGACCAGCTCGAAGAAGTTCTCCGCCGGCCCCACGTGTCGCTTGGCAATCGAGACCACCAGCCGCAGGTTCGCGCGGATGATCTGATTCTTGGTGGCCACTGCCTCGTCGTAGCAGCGTTCGATTCGGTCCATCAGGCTGCTTTTCGGCTGGGCGGGAAGGAGCTTCTCGCGGAGCCGGGCGGCCTTGGATTTCAGGTAGTTCATCTTGCGGAACAGGTGGACCTCCTGCGCCCGGTTCAACAGCGGCACCTCGTACAGGCTGGCCAGGTAGGGCGGCAGGCCGTTGGGCAGACGGGGCTTCCTGATCGGCTGATCGCCCTGCGGGACCGGCCCCAAGAGGGTCTTCTCGACTTTCTTCGACCGCACGCGGGCAAACTGCTCATTGGGGATGTAGTCCAAGGGGAGTTCCAAGATCCGCTGGGCGCGGATCTCGCCGAGGATGCGGTAGATGCTGGTCCTGGTGCGGCAGAATCGCTTGGCCAGTGCCTCGACCGACTCTCCCCGATGGTACTGCTGATAGATCTTCCGCTTGGTCTCCAGCCGCAGCGGCCCGTGGTTGTCCGGAAAGATGGCCAACTCGGGATGGTCTTGGTCGAACTGTTTCAGCGTGTAGCGGATGGTCTCGGGACTGCGGCCGGTTTTTCGGGCGAGCCGTTTGGTGACGTCGGCCGGGCAGGCGCCGACGCGGGCCAGGCGGCGGGCCCGATCGAGGATCATCGCCCGCTCGTCGTCGCTCAGTTGGCTGAATTCTCCGCCCCGCCGCACGCGGTCGCGGTTCTCCGCCACAAAGCGATCCACGGAACTCTGCAAGAAGCCCACCCGCTTGCGGCCATCCAGCACAAACCGCCGGCTGATCAGGCCTTGGTGCCGCCAGCGGGAGATCGTCTTGGTGGAGACGTTAAGCTGCCTGGCCAATTCCTCGACGGTGAGCACCCGCTCGCCGGCCGCACTGGCCGACACGTTGGCCGCGTCGGAGACGTCTTCGACGAACAGCCGCAAGTCGTGACTGGCCTCCTGCCCGGTGAGTCTCAGATCGGGATACGCCTCGGGCCGGAAGTTGGTGACGCGGAAGCAGACGTACTCGTAGCTGTAGGTCCGCTTGGGGTCGAGCTCGGCCAGCAGTTTTTCGGCCTGCGCTACCTGCTCGATCTTCTTCTCCCGCGGCGCAAAGCGAACCTGCTGATCGCGGAGCTGTCGGATAGCCGGATTCAGGTAGTCGGTGTGCATCGGAGTACCTTGGGGCACAGATGTGCCGAGCAGTTCCCTGCCTAGTCATTCGCCGTTTTGGGCCTGCTCTTGGCGTTTTCGTGGCCTGGGCTGGCCGGCCGGAGCGGCCCGATACGTTACAGTATATCCAATTCCACGAATTATAACAGGTCTATGTTGCAAAAACCCTAGCGGATTGCCGTCCTCTCCCCTACCACCTGCAAGGCAGCTTTATGCCCGCCGTTAGCATTATCTTGGGTTCCCTCCATCTAGCATGTTGCCGACCATGCTCCTATCTTGTACGTAAAGAGGTGCCTTAAGGTCCAGAGAAAGTTCGCCTGTGGGCTCCTTTTTTCTTCCGCTGCTGGCCGAAGGTCCGTGCTGATCCTGGCCTGGTATTGGTCTCTAAGTCGTTTACGTCTCTTGCCTTAAATTTAGACGCATTTCCTTGTCAAAAGGTTACACGAATCCGGCCCGCCGGCCGGGTTTTTCAGCAAAAGACGCTGCTGCAACCCCTCCGAAACCCGCCGGACTGACGAACATGATTCTCCGGAACACCCCACATTCTCCATATTGACAGCGTCCCTGGTGGAGGGCACGAAACCTCCGCTTTCCGCTGAACTTTGCCGAATGCTCCAGTCGATCTAGCGACTACGCCGGACACCAAGGAGCAGTGTCACAGGGAACGGCCAGCGCCAGGTGGCCAGCCGACGGGGCAACAGCTCCATTGGTGTATTCGCCACTCCATTACAAGTGGTATCAGGGTGTTTTTCCGGCCCTGGTCCCCGGCCTCCAAGTCCCGGCTCCGTAAGGATCGTGTGCCAAACAGCTTCCCGATTTCGGGCTTGGAGTTTAGCGGCCGACGGCACGTCGGCCTTGAGTGGCTGCGGGGAAAAACAACGCACCGTGGGTCGCCGTACCGGCGACCGCTAAACGGCCAAGTCGGGAAGTTGTTTAATACGCGATCCTAAACTAACCGCCCACCACCACCTACCAGCTATGCCATCGGCCATGAAGAACATCCGCACGCTGACCACCGTGGGAACCCTTGTCGTTCTGGCCGTTTCGATCCTGCCCGTCGAAGCCGCCCAGGCGAAACGGACCTACCTGCTCCGCAGCGGGCGGAAACCGGGGGATGTAGACCACGTCGTGGCCCGGCTGGCAGTGGGCGGCGAGTTGAAGGAGGTTGTGGACGAGAAGGTCCAACGGATGAAGATGGGCGTGGAGTGCGACTTCAGCTACGACGAGAAGACGCTGGAGGTACCCACCGCGTCGATTAACTGCTGGCGGTCGGCCCGCAATTACGACAAGCTGGACGCCGTGGTCAAGGTGGAGGACGAGGTGCTCAAGCCCGCCCTGCGCCCCGAGCGACGGCTGATCGGCGTGCAGATCGAGTTGCCGAAGCTCACGCTCTTCTCACCGCACGGCACGCTGACGCGCGACGAGCTGGAGCTGATCGACGTCCTGGCCAACAGCCTCTTGTTGGACCGCCTGCTGCCGGAGAAACCGGCGACGATCGGCGAGGCATGGAAGATCCCCGAGGAGCTGCTAGCTGCCCTGCTGGGTCTGGATGCCGTCAGCCAGAGCGACGTGCAGAGCGTGCTCAAGGAAGTGACGGAGGCCGTGGCGCGGATGGAGCTGTCCGGCCGGGTGGCGGGGACTTTGGACGGCGTGTCCACCGCGATCGAGCTGAAGGCCAAGTACCGCTTTGACCTGGCGCGCAAGCGGATCGACTGGCTGGGTCTGCTGGTCAAGGAGCAGCGGGGCGTCGGCCGAGTCGAGCGGGGAGTGGACGCAGTGACCCAACTCCAACTGAGGATCTCGCCCCAGGCCGGCTCTCCCCGGCTGACCGACGCCGCCCTGGAGAACCTCGCGCTGAAGCCCAGCAGCGAGCTGGGCAAACTGAGCTATACGTCAACCGAGAGCGGCTGGCAGATGACGCACGACCGCGGCTGGCACGTGATCGGCGACAACCGCGACCTGACCATCTTGCGGAGGGTCGATGGCAGCGAGCTGGTCGCCCAGTGCAACGTCTCGGCGCTGCCGAAGCTCGCGCCGGGCAAGGAGATCACGTTGGCCGATTTCCAGGAAGACGTGCAGAAGGCCCTGGGTCAGAGCTTCGGAGGATTCGTAGAGGCCGGCCAAACGGCCAGCGACGCCGACTACCGGGTATACCGGGTGGTGGTTCAGGGTGAGGTCTCGCAGTTGCCGATCCGCTGGAACTACTACCTGGTGGCCGATGCGCACGGCCATCAGGTCGCCTTCGCCTTCACCGTCGAACAGAAGCTCCTGGAGCGCTTCGGCAAGGCCGACGAAGAGTTGATCCGCTCCTTCCGCTTCGCCGATCCGAAGCTGACCAGCGCCGCTCAGCCATAGTGTGTGACGAGTTCTCCTGGCGGATGCGTGGGTGGCTGGTGGTCAGCCGAAGGCTGCCCCCAGCGGGTTTATCTGCCGGTGGTCAGCCGAAGGCTGCCCCCAGCGGGTTTATCTGAGGGCTCGCTCCGCTCGACCCCAGCCACTCCAGGTACCAGATTGCCAGAAGGACTCGCCGCACACCGGTCATAGGTAGGAAAAAAAGCCGCCGACCTTCCCCGCGGGAAAGCGGCGGCTCTCTGATCAAACCTCCCGCCGATTGCGACTGGATGCGTTACTGCGAGACCAGCGGGGATCCGGCGTGCTACAGCACCAGCCGTAAGTGATCCCGGCTAACGCTAATGGGTTGGCACCTCCGTCGGAATACCAGGCGAGAGGCTCGATTTGCCTCAAAAACCCTACGCGCGGACTGCTCCGCACGTACCACAATAGTCCTGCTTTTTGTCCCCGTTCCGACTGCCGGCCGGGGTCGCCTTCTCACCCAAGAGGTATCGGCAGTTTCGTCGCGCAGCTTGCAACCGAATGCGCCGCCGCGCGACGGCAACCAGCCGGCCGGCAACCGACGGGAAACGGGGCGGGCACGCCGAAAGCCGGAAGTAACTCCGTCGTCTGGTGGTCCCGGCGGAGTCTCCGGGGATGCGGACTGCGCCTGCCCCTGTTTCCCCTCCCCAACGAACAGCTTGGAATCCCCGTAGTATAAGCTTCACTCCCCCACAACTATTCTACCCTGGAAAATCCCCGTAGGCACCCTTCTTGAAGGCGGCCGGCGACCCGGCCGGAGAGATCAGCCCCACCGTTGGGGGAGTCACACAGTGTCAGCATCGGCAGCGGTCGAAGCGGCAATCACCCTCCGGGAAATGGGATTTCGGGACTGGGGACTCGGGATTCCGGCCGTCGGAGTTCCCTTCTCTGGGCACCCGGGCGCCAAACCCCGAGTCCCGACTATGTTCTCCCCCCTCTTGCCTGGTTATTCTCTTTGCGGAGTTCTCTTGCCGTGGTATAATACGAGCCCCTCCAGATGAGTGGGGATGTGGCTCGACCGCTGTCACGCGCCGCCGCGGGGCGGCGGGCGCCGCGTGTAAGGGCCGGGCAGACAACATTTGCTCGGTCTCGGTTGAAGTCGGATTCGCTCTGTAGTATCCTACCGAATTAAGTCGTGTGTGTACTTCCGGGGTGGCAGCCGCCGTTTCCCGGGGGACCGGTTTCCCTCTGCTTTGGGCGGGTGGCCGGGTGGTGTGTGTCCGCGGGTTTTATCCCGCCTTTTGATGTGAGGATGGCAGCAATGCCGCAGGGTGTCATTAAGAAGCTCGTCTCGGATCGTGGTTTCGGATTCATCTCCGCAGAACGGGGAGACATCTTCTTCCACCACTCGTCGGTGACAGGGGTCAGCTTCGACGACCTTCAAGAAGGCCAGACCGTCGAGTATGAACTCGAGGAAGGCGGTGGCGGATCCCAGGGACGGGGTAAAGGGCCACGGGCCTCTTCGGTCAAGACGGTCTGACCCCCGCCTGAAGGGAAACGAAGGCAAGATGCAGCCGCTGGGGCTGCGTTGGCGCTGAGGGTGTGGACCAAACCCCGCACCCTCGGCCGGTGCTACGCCGTTTCTGGTCCTCCGACGCCCCAGGCCCTCCGCTCGGCCCGGACGCAGATCATCTTGCGGGCGGGGAGCACGCTCCCGTGCCGCGGCGCCGGACTGCGTCGGACAACCCCTCAGTGGCCGTATCTCAGGCGGGAGGTCCCGACGAACCACACTAGAGAACAGACAAACTGGCAGGCGGCAAAGGCGACCAGGAACCCCAGCGGGTTGGTTCCCGACAGGGTCACGGCGACCAGCACACAGGCGAACAGGAGAACGGTTTCCATGGCAGGGCCCCCTCAGGATGTTTGCGGGAAGGCGAGCCCGCCGGGGCGCCCGCGTTGCGGGTCGGCCGGCGAGGACCACTCGTCAGCCATAGATACCCCGAACCCGGCCGGAATCTGCGCAGCAAAACTGCGCGGCCAGCGATTCCAGAGTCTGACCAGTGGGCGAGGACTGGGGGGCGGGACGTGCAGGCCGACTTCGCGGCACGACCGGACCCGAAACTGGCCTGGCAATCGGGGAGCCCAAAGGGCTCGAATCTCAGCCCTTCGGACTGAGAGGCTGTCCGAAAAGTCTCCCCTCTCCCTCTGGGAGAGGGGCAGGGGGTGAGGGCTTGGCGAAACCACGCAAACGGAATAGTGGTCTGTCCAGCTAGAGTTTACTAATCATATACCTTTGACGGAACGCCAGGAGCGCAGTGTTCGTCTTGGCGAACAAATTCCGGGTAGAGCCGACGCAGTTTGACGCGCGCGT
>Ga0315277_10002036_pt1 | contig 28483 bp, 40 predicted proteins | sample YL17G05_15_MG_FD_203695 | JGI IMG/M metagenome (GOLD analysis project Ga0315277, IMG submission 203695) | Sediment microbial communities from Yellowstone Lake, YNP, Wyoming, USA - YL17G05_15 | ecosystem: Environmental > Aquatic > Freshwater > Lake > Sediment | place: USA: Wyoming | collected... | reverse complement strand
ATTTAGCTTCTCTAGTGCTTCTTCTTCGGAGAGGTTTCCAGGTACGAAGTATGTGTTGGTCATTCTGACGATGGGCGGAAATATGTAGCTCACGGCTCGGCTGTTGCCGGTGGGTGTTTCAGAGAGCCGCTCTGCTGTCCCACGATTGTGTAGGTAATGCAGGAGGACACCATTGCCGAGAACCGTTGTCGTACTCCCCCTGACGCCTTGATCGTCGAATGGCACCCAGAGTCCCCCAGTCTTTCTGATGTCCGGAACCCCGGAGTCCAGAATGGATGCTTCTGGAGTGCCCAAGCGATTGCCAATCTTGTCAGTAAGAGGTGAGGCACCGGTGACAACGAAGTCCGCTTCGCTCAGATGACCGAATGATTCATGTGCCAGTACTCCCGCAAGCCTCTCATCAATCAGTGCTCGGAAATTCCCTGCAGGGCAGGGCTGGGCTTTGAGCTGCTCCTTGGCTCTGCTGCCGGCTTCACCCCCGACATCTTCCGGTGTGTTCCCCTTGCTCTCGAAGTACTCGAGACCGTATGTTCCTCCGTTACCCTCCAAACCGACTACCAGTGCTCCCGACTCAGTCTTTGAGATGACAAAGCAACGCATATCTGTCACCAAGTAATTCCAGTCGATCGAACTGCCTTCGCTGTTGGTGAAGATCTTCTTGCCATGAAGCTCTCCATACAGGCCTAGTACGTTCTTTATGTTGGCTCCATGCTCTCGAGCAGCTTCAATGGTCCGATTCACAAGGTCGACCTTGTATGCGAGATCACGTTCGCTTGGGTGTATCTTGACTCGCAATGTGTCTGACTGAGTGCTCTTCGAAGAAGGCCCTTTGGTGAGTGGCAACCTGAGCTCGGCCGCGGGTGCAGAAGCCTTTGCCATCTTGTAGGCTTTCTGCGCGGCTGCGCGAACATCCTTCACTGTGGGACTGGCTGTAAATGAGTAGCCCGACACGCCTTCCACGTAGCATGTGACTCCTATACCCATTCGCGACTTCACCTGAATGTTTTTCCAGGTGTCGTCCGTCCTTTCGAGCGTACGTAGAGTTAGGTCATCGTACCGTGCCTCTACGAACTGCGCTCCGAGCTTCTCGCCATACTGAACAGCTTTCTGCAGGACCTCGATCAATTGTCTCTCTCCAAGTCAGGCACGACGTCCGGGCCTGCATTTCAAGCTAGCCCTTTGAGCCAGACCAGGATTCAGCTCATGAACTCTGCGACCTCTTCCAGAGACTTTCTCGTCTTGGGTGAAGGAGAAGTGGCGGGCCACCCGATGCTGACTGCAGCCATCAGCCGCCATGGCTTCCCGAAATAAGCTCTGACTCCATCCATGGCATAGAAGACATCCCCTATCCACAAAGAACCAAGCCCAAGACTGTATGCCTTGAGCAGCATGTTCTGGATTGCTGCGGCCACGCTGTGAATCTCGGTTTCCCACCCTCTGGTACCTGCATTCCAGACGATGATCAGAACGGGGGCCTGCTCCAGGATATCGCACGAACCATAGGCTGAACCTATCGCAGGTCGTCCAATCTTGCGCTCAGTCTTCTGAAGCTCCTTTCGGAAGGAACCTGTGAACTTGCTCTTTGCCGCGCTCGTCAAGACTGTGAAACGCCATTGTTGCTCGTTCTTTGCCGACGGCGCCCATGTCGCAGCTTCGAGGACTTGCTTCACAAAGTCCATAGGAACTTCTCGCGCGTGGTACTCCCTGATGCTACGTCTTCCTAAGATTGCGTCACCGAGTTCCATGCACTCTCCATGAGAGCGAGGGCTTATATCGGCTCGCTACAAATGCTGATTGAGGACTGTAACGATGACACAGAGTCCAGACATCGCCCCCGAAGATAGGGACTTCTTACCAGCGCTCGCAGCTGTGTTCAACTTTGCAGTGATTCTCCCAATTGCAATGGTGAGCGGAAGCTACGGGATTGGACTTTGGGACTTCATCTTCGTAGCAATTGGTGCTGGCGTGACGGTCAGATTCGTCAGATACCTGTCTGCAGCATACCAGTTCCCCGAAACGCACATCAAAGCTGAAAAGGCAAACAGATTCGCGACTGAGGGGATATACGGGAAAATGCGACATCCCGTTTCAGCGGCTTTGATGTACATGAACATCGCCTACGTTTTCCTTTTCCGGTCGTTCAGTCTGATACCCGTTGTGCCGGTATTCTGTGCTTTGTACTACGCCATCGCAAAGGCGCGAGAAAATGTGTTGATACAGAGGTTTGGTGACAGGTACCTCAGCTACATGCAAGCCACAGGTATGTTTAGGGGAGGAAGTAGGTCCAGAGACAGCAACCTGTCGGGTTACGCCATCAACTGAGTGTGATCTGTGACCAGAGGACAGTGTCGGGCTGGAGTCATCAGAAGCAAACCTATTGCAGGTCCGCCGTCTCCGGTGGCGGTATGACAGCCTTCGAAACATCGTGGCCTGGACTCAGATACTCTACCGTACCTGTGATGGCCCTGAGGTCGCCTCCTTGGTTCCTTATTCTGAAGGCGGCGATACCTATTGTTCCCCCACTGATGGTGCCAATCCGGTGCATCCTGAACGAACCTACGGACATATCAACGCCAACGGGCAAGACGAGGTCAACCACCACCATTGCAATCGCAGCGCTCGTCGTGTTGTTGACTGCGACATTCAGCACATAGTCGTCCAGCTTCTTCTCGATCTTCGAGGTGATCTTCACACCGCTCTCTGGCACAGGCACAGGTGCAGTCTTGGCTTGAGGAGCAGGCTTCTCGCCGGCTTTGGGAGTTTCAGACCATGAGGACCAAGTTCGACGCTGCGGTTCCCGTACAGACTGGGCGGTGGGTGCAGACTGGGCGGTGCGTGTGGGCTGTGCAGTTACCGCGGGCTGGGCGGCGCGCACGGTGGGTGCCGCCGTCGGTGCGGCACTTCTGGCCTTCGTGGTTGAAGACGCTGTCACGAAGGACACCAAGTCTGGCCACTCATAGATGATAAACACTAAGCCAGCCACAACCACGCACGCCCAGGTCACAGTCGAAATCACCATTGAGCGAAAGTTCGGGTCCTCGAAGACCTGGATAACAGGCAGGATCAAATAGTCGTAGATTGGACCTAGTGCCGTTCGGATCTGGTCCCAGCACATGAGTGAAAAAGATCCTGAAAGCTGGTCCGCGTTTGACAGGAGCCTGCCGCCGATCATCGACTGCAACATGCTCTGATGCAGTGCCATACCCAGCGCAGCTACGATGACAGCAAGAACAGAGAAGGTCTTCACAAAGACCCTCATCACGAACACCTCAGCTCCCGAGTATCGCGAGTGGTTATTAAGTTTCATCCAGCCCCGCGCCCCCCAACGAAAGGGTTTTCACCCGTACAGCGCAATCCACAGTCAGTCGCACCTCTCTGTTACCGGGAGCAGGCACTGAATGTTGGAGTATGAAGGGTCGATATGGAGACCGCCCAGTGAAGCGCAGAGCCTGATTCTGCAGGCGACTGTTGGATGCTCGCACAATGCCTGCATCTACTGCGTGTCCTACAAGGGCAAACAATTCAGAGTGAGGGGGGCAGAGGGGATCCAGTCAGACCTAGCGCGTCTGACAGAGATGCAGAAACACGCAGTCAGGAGAGTGTTTCTGGCGGATGGAAACGCCCTCACGATTAACACTGATGAGATGCTGGAGATACTTGCTGTTCTGAAGCAAGAGGTTCCGAATCTTGAGAGGGTGGGTGCCTACGCATATGCAAAAGACGTCAGGAGCAAGTCCGTTGAAGAACTGAGGCGGATCCATTCAGCAGGAATGGGTATTGCCTACTTCGGACTTGAAACTGGAGATGACGAGATACTTGGGAGCATACGCAAAGGTGTCAGCTCAGAAGAGAACGTTGCTGCCTGCAAGAAGATCCGCGAAGCCGGAATCCCGGTGTCCATCACAATCATTCTGGGATTGGGCGGGAAAGAACTGTCCGAGCAACACGCAGTTCACACAGCTAGAGCACTGAACGAGATTGATCCTGAGTATGTGGGGGCACTGACTCTCATGATACCCACAGGCACTCCGCTGTTCGAGATGGTGCGACGAGGCGAGTTCAAACCAATGGAGCCCTTTGACGTCCTGAGAGAACTCAGGCTCTTGGTAGAGAACCTCGAACTCACCGAATGCATCTTCAGAACGAATCATGCGTCAAACTATCTTCCAATGGGGGGGACTCTCAGCCGGGACAAGGAGGCAATGCTCTCTGTGCTTTCCGAGGTGGTGTCTAGCGAGGACAACGCCGCTCTCAGGCCGGGCTACCTCAGAGGATTGTAGGCAACCTGTCTCCAGCATTGCTTGCTAGACACAAGGCTACTAAGCCTAGTCATTTATCATACCCCTCGAATACCAGCCCTGCGGGGTCCTCACAATGTTTCTACTACGAGCAAATGATTCAACCCTCTTCTTAATGTCCTGATGGATTCCGAGATCATCGAATAGCACCCGTCCTTCAGTGAGGGCGTCCAGAAGTAGGGTGTTCATATCTTCTAGTTCCTTATCCAAGAGGCTTCTTGCTATCACGAACAGATCGACGCTGTACTCAGAGGCCCAGAGTCTCAGACTGGTTCGGTCTTGGCTCACATCTCCAATGCAGAGCACATCGAAATCGCTGACGTAGCTGGCCTCTCCCCTTGCTCTGGAGCCAAACAGGTAGCCAGTACCATGACGATCAAACTTGGTTCTGAGGATTTCAACGAACTCGCCGAACCTTGACTCCTTCTGTTCCTCTCTCTTTCTTAGTAGCTTCACGAACGCCACGAAGGAAATCGAGGGCCACCTCCATGCATTTTATAGCTTCTTCCGCCTCGGCAAGGGTGTAGTCACTCATTCTCGCATCCGGATATCTAGCCTGCAAGTAATGCTCCCCCAACGTCTTGGCACAGGCAAGAACGGTCGGGGGAATCTGTATGCCGACAGAGCCAACCGCTTTCATCAGCTCATCAAGTGAGTGAGAATAGGACTTCATACCCACCTTGGAGATGAGAATGCCCTTCAGGCAGAACTCCACTGCCTGCTGAGCAGTGAAGCAGGCGAAGTCGTATCTCTGCTTCTCTACTGATTCTCGCGCAACATCCTCGAATGTCGTAGCCTTGGCAAACCATCTGTCAACCTGCACGAGTCCTGCACCACGCAAGGAATTGTTCCGAGCCCTAATGTACTTGTTGTCACAAGCGCGAAGGCATGGAGAAGGATGCCAGTCTCCATCACAAGAATATGACACGATCGTGCTTGTCCGTAGTGAGACCCACTAGGCCTAGACAGTCGACTCATTCGACTCTTCGGATAGGATGCCTTCTGACGAGTGGCTCTGCAATGTGGGCGAGTGTCCAGCAAGTTGGCTTTCATACTAGACAGAGGGTGGTATGTCTGTCTACGCTTGGCTATGTTTCCAGCGGATGCCGTGCTGCGATATCTATAAGACATGATCGCAGGCTGGTTCAGTGACGAGAAACTCGTTGATTGGTGAGTGGTCTACCCATGGTCGACAAGATATACGTGATAAGTTGCAGCCAAGACCTAGCCAGCATGGGCGTTTCCCGTATCAGGACCGCAGTTGCCGGGCTCGAAGAAACCACATTGGCGCTGGACTGGTCCGATTCTAAGCTCGTGCCAGTGGTTGCCAGTGAAAAGCTGGCCTTTACCGTTGGAGAAACGAAGATCATAAACATCAGACCAATACAGGTTCCAGCTTACTCGATGGTTGTTCAGTCTTTCTACGGCGTGAACGGCGCGGGCCACCTGCTATGCATCGGCGCATTTCAGTTCAAGCCCTTCTCAGAAGACAGGATTGCCGAGGTAGCTATGCTTCAGTCGAGGCTGAAGTCTTCAGTGCTGCCGGGAGATCTTCTGGGTCAGGTGATAGTGGTTCCCGGGAGTAGAAGATAGGAATGATATCGGACAGCGGCCAAACATATCGCTGCAGTTTCACAAAGAGATGATCTTCTCATACTTGTCCATAACAAGGTCCACCATGTCCAAGTAGTCGACCAACGAAACACCTGAGATAAGGCGCCCACCCACACCTCTCTCCTCAACGTGCGGCCTGACCGCATATACTGGTATGCCCAGTTTCACAACACTCTTCGAGCAGGGATTTCCCTTGTCTGCCTGAAACACACCATCTTGAACCAGCAGCAGTCCTGCCTCGTTTCCACTCTTCTTGATGCCATCAACAACTTCAATGAGGCTTCCACATTCGCCTGAAAGCCAGATGAGAACCTTCACCAATACCACCTTCATCAGAATGTTACTACTACCTCATTCTGTGTGAGTGCTTGCCCGACCTGCAGCGTATCGAGGATTTCGACACTAGGAACAAGCTCCCCCATATTGATCCCGCGTTCTTCGAGTGACTTCTTGCTCGCACATACCCGACCGCCGAACCCTTCGTAAGTGGACTTGAACATCCTAATCGGTCGCTCATCCATCGTCTTCAACAATGAATAGACTCCATCGCCCATAAACAATATCGTGGGCTGATGGTCCATTCCGAACATGCCAACAGCCGCCCGCCAGCCTTCGAAGTTGATGATCTTTCCAAATGGCTTGCTTCTAATCAAGACCAGGACCTTGCGCTCTTTGAACTCCATCTCATGTCCCTCTATAGTGTCAGCGTGATGAACCTGTCACATTCTCCGATTATCTGTGCGAATTCTGTCAGACCACTGACACTCACGCCAGCTATGAAATCGCTCCCATCCTGTGCGAATCCCCTTGCAGAAGTGCACAGGCCGCATGCTTGGAACTCCACCCCTGCGTCGGCAAGCTCCTGAAACATCTGATTCATCGGTCGTTCCGGGTCTGGGTCCTGTCTGAGCTTGGCATTATAGACGCCGTCCACAAAGAGGAAGACCTTCACTTTGTGACCTTTGCCGATGGCAGCCCTCGCTAACTCGTAGAGCGTGCGGCTGTTCTCGAATGTGTATGGTCCTGTCAAGACAAGGACACCAAGAGTCTTGCTCTGCATCCTCCAGCGACCTCGTTTCTGAACGGAGGCCTCGTTGAGAGGTCGGTTAAAAACGAATCCATTCGGCTCAATGCCAATATTGAATAGCAGGATTGCGCATGCCTTGTTTGCCTGAGCTTCTGGGGAGCCTCAAATGAACAGGATAGCTGTGACATACGAAACAAAGGACGGAGCTGTCAGAAAGATTGAGATTGATGCTGACGCTCGGGTCGTGGACCTAAGTCGCCTGAGTGCTGTAAGCATCAACCTGGACCCTCTAGTCGGTGCAGTGGGCATCGAGGAGCTGCAGCTCGCTTCGAACAAACTCAAGTCCATCGATCTCAGACCATTGAGCAAATGCACACACCTTCAAGTCTTGAACCTGACGAAGAACAAGATGCAGGAGTTGAGCCTACGAGGACTTGAGGGATGCGTTGCTCTGAGAGAACTGAATCTCGGAGGAAACGAGCTGAAGGGTCTGGATCTGTCACCCCTATCCAGCTGCACCAACTTACAGAGGTTGAGGATGTTCGGCAACCAAATCGAGAAACTCGACCTCAAGCCGCTGTCCAAGTGTGATAAGCTTGAATACCTCGAGCTCGAAACCAATCATCTCGAGTCCATTGACCTCGGCCCTCTGAAGAAATGCCTCAACTTGGTACAACTCAATCTGATGCACAACTCCTTGACTTCTGTTGACCTGTCGTCACTGAAACAGTGCCGCAAGCTCAAGTTCCTGTATCTTCATCACAATGCACTTGGGTCCATAGACCTAGGCCCCGTTGAGCAATGTGCAGACCTGACGATAGTCAGGGTTGGCAATAACGAGATCAAGAACATGGATCTCGAACCGCTGGGCAAGTGCGCGAACTTGAGGCGGCTTGAACTGGCAATGAATGCTCTTCAGACGCTCGACCTGTCGCCGCTGGCAAGCTGTACCGAGCTGCGGGCTCTCGACATTGCTGGAAACCAGCTCACATCGATAGATCTGTCCCCACTCTCTGACTGCAAGAATCTCGAGGAGCTTTATTTGTTCAGCGATCATCCTAAGGAGAACCAGTTCACTGAGATAGATGTGTCAGCACTCTTCGCGTGCAAGAACCTTGAGGACCTTGGAATGCCTGAATCAGTCGACCTAGTTGCTGACTCGTCACTGAAAGATCAAGAGGAGATCCCCACTGCCTTAGGGGAACTCATTGATGAAGCCAGAATATCTTGGACTTGAGCTGAATCGGCAGTTTGGCGCCAGACACCATAGGTTGCCAGCATTTCCCGCTACGTATATATGTGGAGAATATACGAAATTATATCGTCGCACCAACCACTAACGGTGGATGGCAATGTCTTCGCGTGAGAACGAAATGGCACGTCTGGCGAAACTCTACGCAGAGTACCTGAACGGCCCCATAGGCAAGGGTGTGCTCGACAGATTGAAAGAAGGCGAGTCCTTCACAATCCGCTCACAGGAAGATGTTCTTCGATTCACGAAGCTTCAGGGCAAAGCTGTGGTTCATGTAATGAAGGGCTACCCATAGGCCCGACATATCTCTAGGGCGCTGCATGCTTTCTTTTGGGTTTGCTCTCTCTCAGTTCTCCATCCTGTCACCGGTTCTTAGACCTTGGCTCTGGACGATATGAAGACCAAGTAGACACCTTGGTTCGCGACCGGCCAATGCCATCGCAAAAGCATCTCGACACGCATCCCGAAACGTGTGGTGGAACGAACGCCTACGCCAGCAATGTGCCGATAAGATGGTTTCAGGAAGTAGAAGACGCCTCCCACTCTCAGCAGTCGTAGCCCTGAACCGAGTATCGCCCTCTCGACTTCAATCCGATCGTAGAAGCGCGTCCAGACCGCCTTGCCGGTCTCTTCTGTCCGTATCTTTTTCCAGACTGATTCCAGTTGTCCTTGTCCCTGTTTCCTTGCCTTTTCGATGTCATAACGATTCGACCGGTTGGCAACAGAGAAGATCAGCAACCCGCCAGGCTGCAGCTTCTTCACCACACCTTTCAGAGTGGCTTGAAGGTCCATGACATGGTTGAGTGCCCCGAACATGGAAACCGCAAGACCGAAATCACTAGGCAAAGTGGACAAGTCCTGGACGTCCCCCTCGAGGAAGCTTGTGAACGACTCCACCCCAGCTTCGCTGGCTTTGTGCTGTGCCAGTGACACCATGTCAGGCGAGATGTCCACACCGACTACTCTGTGCCCTCTTCGCGCTAGTCTGACAGCCAGCGATCCTGTACCACATCCGAGGTCAACTATCTTCAGGTGACTACGTTTGGCGTACCTGTCGATAATCGACCTCTCAACAGATCTCATGTATTCAATGCTAGGGTCACTGTACTTCGTATCATACAAAGGAGCAAGAGCACTGTAGAACTCAGTCACGTTCCTCTCAAGTGCATCATGCGTGGGTTGATGCAATCATGTTCGCCCCGGCCGGGTCCGCAGTTTCGGAAGTCCCGAGTATGTTACCCATCACAGTGAATATAAACGGAATGACCTATCAAGGCAGATGGTGGAAGCGCGATGGTCGTTGAGATTGACGAGCCGACAAAGCAGCAGGTCCGACAGCTTTTCGAGAAGCTCGAGCATGAGGTAACGATACATCTCTTTACGCAGGATGAAGAGTGCCTCTTCTGCAATGAAACGAGAGAGCTTGTCACCAAGGTGGCGGAGCTGTCAGACATGATCAAGGTCGTGCCACACGAAGGCCCTCTCAAGAAGAGCACATCAGCAACCTTTGGCGTTAAGCACCAACCCGCCTTCATGCTTCACGGAAAAGGGCAGTACAAAATCCGGTTCAATGGTATTCCAGCCGGCCATGAGTTCAGTACTCTAATCGCAGGAATCCTTGACGTTTCAGCAAGTGTTGTCCCGTTGCCCAAAGACATCATTGATGATATACAGGCGATTGACAAACCAGTCCACATCAAGGTCTTCACCACTCCCGAATGCCCCTACTGCCCGTCTATGGTTCGACTGGCTTGGCAGGCCGCAATCATCAACCCACTGATTGAGGCCGAAGGCTTCGAGTCGCTAGAGTTCCAAGACTTGGCCAAGTACTACAAGGTGCAGGGTGTTCCAAAAACCATTGTCAATGAAACAGTGAGTATTGAGGGGCTCGTGGCGGCAGGAGAGTTCGTCGAGAAGCTATACGAGGCAATCGGGAAGTAAGCCTATTGACAGCGCGTAGACAGATGCTCAGATCCTCAGACTGACTCGCTTTGCTGACATGTGAACACGAATTCCCTCTCGTTTACATACCGGTATGCCTGATATGCTGCGTGGACACCTTCGGCCACAGCGGTTATTGCTTGCTTGAACTCGGTGTCAGTGACATCGCCGGCAGCAAGAACTCCAGCGACGTTCGTTCGGCTTGACCTGTCGATGATAATCTCGCCCTTGGCATTTGTCGCCACACCGACCTTCTTGGCCAGCTCTGAAACCGGGATTCCACCAATCGCGACAAAGACCCCTTGAACGTCTAAGACATCATGGCCATTATAGGGCTTATCAAGCCGGACCGCCTTCACGGTCTGGTCACCAATGATGGCAGTCACGTTCGTCTTCGTGACGACCTCGATCTTCGGCTCCTTCTCTATCCTAACGCCATTGATTGGCTCCGGCCTTATCTTCTCACCACGATAGATCATGTACACCTTGCGGCAATACCTTGCAAGGAGTAGCGCCTCTTTTGCGGCACTGTCGCTGCCCCCTACGACGGCCACAGCCTTATCCCTGAACAAAGGACCATCGCAGAGAGCGCAGTAGCTGATTCCCTTGTTCTTGAACTCATTCTGGCCGGGCACATCTAGATCTCTCTCTTTCATTCCGGTGGCGACAAGTACGGATTTCGAGAGGAAGGTCTTGGCACTTGTTACAAGATAGAAGTACTCCTGAGCTTTGAACAGGTCTTCGACCCTACCTGCCTCCATGTCTACTGGATATGATTTGGCATGTGCTTTGAGTTTGTCAGCAAGATCCTTTCCGGTCAGCTGAATGAAGCCGGGATAGTTGGCGACCTCGTCCGTCAATGTGATTTTGCCGCCTTCTACTTCCCCGATGACGACACACGTTAGTCCTAACCGTGATGCGTACATGGCAGCCGCGTACCCTGCTACACCGGAGCCTATGATTGCTAGGTCGTACACTTCTTCACCCTCCCATCTTCCTGAGCATCCTTCGCTCGACACGCTTGTCAAAGCCCACGTAGACTTCTCCATCAATCACAGCTACGGGAACAGCCTGTTGGTTGCTCACCCTCACCAGCTCAGAGAAGACATCGGGGCTGGTCAGCACACACTTCTCCTCGAAGCTGATACCCTTGTCAGTCAGGAACTGCTTCATCCTTCTTGAGTGGGGACATTGCGGCGCTGTGTAGATGACTGCCTTTGCCATACTGACACGCCTCACGAGCACGTAGGAGAGCTCCATTCGTGCGGCCGGCCAGAGGTTTCGGCTCGCCCTCAGATATACATTGCGAAAGAACGCATCCTATCGGTAGACAGTTAAGCCCGACGAACGCATGGACAGGCCAAGATTCCGCAGGAGTAGAACAGATGGACAAGGAACAGACTCTCGCTTTCATTCGCAAGCAGATTGACCTTGAGAACAGAATTGTGAGCATCGTTGAACAGAACACTGCGAAGCTGGGCCATGTTTTCGTCAAGGACCTGCTGCTTGCTATCTCAATGGACTCAAAGAAACATGCTGGTCTGTTGAAGGCGCTGACCGAGGGCGTCAAAGGTGTCACACCGTTCATCAGTCAGAAAGAGCGTGACGCCATAGCGAAGGGCATAGAGGAGCACATCAAGCTTGAAGCAAAGGCAGTCGAGACCTATGCCGAGCTTGTTGAGAAGAGCGACAACCAGCAAGTGAAGATCATCGCCCAGATGATCCGAGAGGACGAGATCAGACACCATGCTCTCCTGAAGGAACTGCACAAGACGGTCATTGAGCCGGAGACCCTCACAGAGGACGTAATATGGGAGCTCGTATGGAAGGATGCTCCTTGGCACGGAAGCCCTGGCGGATGAAGAGTCTGCATTCTTCCACTGAGTAGCAGCAATTAGACTGGCCAGAGCCAGCAATGCAGTTCGATCTCTAGATAGAACTTGTGCGTCAGGACGACATCTCAAAACAATGACATAGGCCAACACTTATGTCGAACCTGTAGAAATGCCTGTTAAGCCTTCATCGCAAGTAAGCTCGGAGAAGATGAGAGATGACAGTTGATGATATCATGAGGACTGACAAGGGCCCGGCACTGATGCTGGCAAACGAGGCTATCGTCCGCGGTGCTCTGGAGTCAGATGTCAAGGTCGTTTCCTGTTATCCTGGTAGCCCTACAGCGGAAGTCTTGGACGCTTTCAGTGAGGTGCTTCAGCACTTCGGGGACTACAAGATGCACATAGCAGCCAATGAGAAGGTCGCGCTGGAAACAATCGCTGGCGCGTCAATGGCGGGACTGCGGTCATTCAGTTCCATGAAGAGTGTTGGCATGAATGTGGCAAGTGATGCCATGTTCAGCATAGCATACACGGGTCTCAAGGCAGGGTGCCTGTGTTTGGTGGCAGATGACCCCCATGCGCACTCGTCTCAAACCGAGCAGGACGGCCGGTGGTATGGCGAGCCGGCATATGTACCGGTTATAGAGCCCTCGACAGCTCAAGAGGCCTATGACATGACAAAATGGGCCTTCGAGGTCTCTGAGAAATACAAAACTCTTGTCATGATGAGGACCACAACAAGGGTCAATCATCAGAGGGGCATGGTGAAGCTAGGAGAGCTCAGACGTACACCTTTCAAGAAGAACAAATGGGCTGACGTCAGGGCCCCGTACTTCACGGTTGGCGCAACGGCAAGAGCTCTGAAGGCAAAGCTGCTCAAGAAAATCGAAGGTCTGAAAGTCGAGTTCGAAGAATCGAATTTCAACTGGGTTGATGAGGCGGAAGGCAAGATAGGCATCATTGCTGATGGCGTCAGCTACCTTCACTCTAGGGAGGCAATGCAGAACCTCGGCGTGAAGCTGCCCTTGCTCAAGATCGGGACCATCTATCCTCTCCCTGAGAAGAAGATAGCGGCATTCTTGAAGCGCCTCGACACAGTCATCATTGTCGAAGAACTCACGCCCTACTTGGAGCTTCATGTGACTGCCATAGCCAAGGACGCTAACCCGAAGGTGCGCATAGTCGGCAAGAGAAGCGGCGACTTCAGTGAGATGCTGGAATACAATGTACCCATCGTTGAAACAGTCATTGCGAAGATTCTGAAGAAGCCTCTGAGCCTGGATTATGATGCTGTTCTGAAACGTGCAGAAGGGCTCAAGTCGATCCTACCCGAACGTAACCCCATCTTCTGCGCTGGTTGCCCACATAGGGGAACGCTGTGGGCATTCAGGCAAGCCCTATCCCGTCTTCGCATTCGGGACAAGATCGTATACAACAATGACATAGGCTGCTACTCAATGGCATATCTATCACCGAACAATTTCAGTGACTCGATGCTCTCCATGGGCTCTTCTGTGGGTCTTTCGGCAGGCATGGAACTAGCTCTCGAGGACAAAGTCATTGCCACGGTAGGTGACTCGACGCTGTATCATGCTGCATTGCCTGGCATCGTGAACCTAATACATCACAACTCAAACGTCACTCTGTTCGTGCTCGACAACGCGGTGACAGCAATGACTGGTCAGCAGTACAACCCCAACAGCCCTCTTAACGCAGGAGAGCTTCCTGCGAAGAAGATCGACATGGAGAAGATGTTCGAGGCACTTGGCGCAGACAAAGTCACCGTGATTGACCCTTACCACACCCGGGACTGCGTGAAGCCAATCATGGATGCCATCCAGACCAAGGGATTCTCGGTCATCATATCAAGACGCGAGTGCGCTCTCTACGGCGACCGCCTTCGAAAGGAGCGCAACGAACCGATTGTTCCAAGTGTCAACGACAAGAGTGCATGCCGCAGCATATACAACTGTGTGCGGGAGTTCTACTGCCCCGCCATCACGGTTGACGAGTTGGACCACAAGATGCTGATTCAGACCGATCTGTGTGATGGATGTCTGGAATGCCGGCAGGTCTGTCCGACAAGTGCCCCTGCGCATGTCGACGGCACTACGACGAGGTGATCAGAGTGAAAGACACGTACAACATCATGTTCTGCGGCGTGGGTGGTCAGGGGCTAATGCTTCTCTCAGCGATACTCGGCAAGGCCGCAGTTGACTCAGGCATGGAAGTCATGACCGGAGAACAGCATGGCCTCTCGCAGAGGAGCGGCTCTATCTATGTTCACTTCAGAGTTGGAAAACCACTGTCTCCTCTAATCCCATATGGCAGGGCGGACCTCATCATAGCAATGGAACCGAACGAGGCACTCAGGTACATTGAGTATCTCAAGGACGGCGGCGTGGTGATAATGAGCAGTCGCGTGATGCCGCCACCTGGTGAAACCGGAGCTGTGGCGGGCGACAAAGAGAGGAAGACCAAGTATGTCAAGGTGGATGAAATCGTTCAGAAAATCAAGACAGTGACAAACAAGGTCGTTCTGCTTGACTCACTTCAGCTCGCAGTGAAGGCAGGAAACCCAAGAGCGGAGAACTCAGTCCTTGTCGGCGCTGCCTGCGCCTGCCCTGACTTTCCCATCCCTGGCGAGGCTGTGAGGAAGGCAGTCCTCGCATTGGTGCCCAAGAAGACAGTCGAAGCGAACTCCAAGGCGTTCGACCTTGGCAAAGAGTCTGGAGGCTCGTGCCTCGGAACGTGAAGCTCCGCAAGCAGCCGTACACAGGACCCGACATTTCGCATCAAAGATGCAACAGAGGGAAGAAACGCCGGGACATATGACACTCAGCGGCTCTCAGGTTTCTCATACCAGATCACTTGAGCGATGCGAGCAGTCGGGATGATCACGCTGACTGTCGAACCTCCCAGCTTACTCCTCTCATCAGCTGTACTGGCACGGCTGACAAGAATGAAATCATCGCACACTTGTTGGATGGTTCCATCCACAGAGCGAACATGAGAATCGTCCACTATTGTATCTACTATGACCCGAATCAAGGAACGACTTGTGCACAGGCATTTCAGTTGTTCGCGCAACGTACTGACATCTTTCATTGATCACATTCCTCCTAACCTTGGCAGTGGCGCCTCCCAGATGGTCGGTCACTTGGACCGAGTGTCGCATCTGACTAGGCGGTTATAGACTTGATATGATACCATCTGGTTCTAGATATATGTGACTTTCGTCCATAGGAATCCATGGGCTCAGCCAGTACTAGGAGCCATATGGCCTGTTGAATAGAGATATTAGAGCCAAGTAGCACGATTCCAAGGGATGACTTCACCTTGACTTCTGCTACGCTCTGGGATACCATTGTAGTAGGAGGAGGACCAGCAGGGTGCTCTGCTGCTCTCCACCTAGCATATCACAAGAGATCTGTGCTCGTGCTGGACCGTGGAACTAGCCCGATGTGTTTCCACACCAATTCAATCATGAACTACGCAGCAGGACCAACCTACTTCGAGGGCCGCACCCTGCTGCGCCAGATCCAGGGTCTTGCCCAGTCTGCTGGTGCTGTGTTCAAGGCAGCCGACGTAGTCGAGGTTGCCAGACGGTATCCGGAGTTCAGGTTGAGGACAGCCAAGAGCTACAGAACCGATGATGAGGCGGAGTACCGCTGCAGGACTCTCATCTTTGCTACCGGCACTGCCAGAAAGCATCCGCAGGTTGATGCCAAGTGGCGGATGTGGCTGCCTGTGGCTAACGTTGGCAACGCCGCCTTCTACTGTCCTGACTGCGAAGCACCTCTCTGCAAGAACAAGGACGTGCTTGTTGTGAATGCAGGAAGCGTTGGCAGCGCACTACATGTTGCCAATGCAGTGAGCAGATTCGCGAAGAAGGTCAGAATCCTCATGACAGAAGATGCGTTCGTTTCCTACGGAGACCAGGACTTGTCCAAGCTCAATGCATCTCCGTTCGAATGGATGCACGGCAAGATAAAGTCCATCGAGTTCCCGAGGCCCGGCAGAGTGCAGTGGCTAACATTGGCCACGGGGGAGAAGATCAAGGCGGAAGTGTTCTTTGTCGCTCACGTTGCGAAAGCGAGATCCGAACTGGCACAGAGTATTGGAGTCCAAGTAGACGAGAGAGGTAACATCATCACCGACCACAGAGGCAAGACGAACATTGAAGGTGTCTGGGCCGCTGGTGACGTGAGACCCATCACTCAACAGGTCGCTATGGCAGTCGGCACAGGCAACTACACCGCCCTCATGATCAATCAGTTCCTTGGCAATGACTATGAGAGCGAGCAGGCGTTTGACCACCCGGAATGTCGGGGTCTGATACATCCGGATTAGACGGAGATTGGAGGAGTGCAGTCACTCATCGGGGCTAAGTGCATAGGTTTTTAAGTCGGTTGACTATAGTTAATCTAGTTCGTAAGCGAGAGTGAGGAGAATGTCTATCGAGAACCGAAAGATAACGGACTTGCTCAGGCAGCAAATAGAGGTGGAGAAGCGAACGCTTGAGGTGATCACTCAGGCTGAGAATGAGTCCAGCGAGATGGCCGTTAAGCTCGTGTTCATGGACGTCAGATTAGATACAGCAAAGCACGCCAAGTTCCTCCAAGGGATTGTTGATTTGCTGGACGAGACGCCTTGTGATCAATGGAGCGCAAAGGTACAGCGATACATCGATAGAATCAAGCTAGAAAGGAAGCTGAAGGACATAGTCACTCAAGAGGACAGCATGACTGACCTAGTTTCAAAGGCCCTGAAACTCACGAATGACCGCATTGCCCAGCTTCTGCTGACACACCTCAAGGAGGATGAGCAGAAACACAGCAAGAACCTGAGCGAGATCGCCCGTTTCATTCAGACCATGCCCCTGCAGTCCAAGAAAGGACAGAAAGGGACTGACATCGTATGTGGACCAGATAAGTAGTCAATGGTATATTACCATGAGTTGGGAGCCTTTTGACTTACAGGACCAGGAAGCAATGAATGAGAGGTGTAAGTGATGCCAACACTAAATGATGTCCGGAGTGAGTGCCTATCGTGCACTCAGTACATTCAGAGCATGAAGCCTCTGTATCGAGGAGGCTTCGCAAGACAGGCCCAGGAATACAAGCTGGACAAGAAGGTCGTGGAGAAGCTGAGGACCTACGCGAAGGACTACGTGCTTGTTGCGGTATTCGCTGATTGGTGCAGCGATGCCGCGAAGGCAATCCCCGTGCTGTCTCTCCTTGAGAAGGAGATCGGCATAAGTGTCAGGGCCCTCGGGGGAATGGAGAAACCTCCCTACGGTTCACCGAAATTCTGGGCCGTACCACCAAGCCCGAAGGAAGTGGAGGTCTTTGACATAACAAGCAGCCCCACGGTAATCATATTCAGGAAAAGCGGAGAAGAGGTAGGCCGCATTAAGACAAAGCCCAAGATGACCCCCACGGTAGAGGCCGAGATTCTCAAGATAATCGAGAGCAGCAGACATGCATGAGGGTGCCGATACCTCAGTCGCTTACAGCAAATGCTGTAGTTGGGCGGCCAGTGCGTGTAATAAGGTATGATTCATTCTCCCGAATGAGTCTGTCTCAACCATCACACCTATGACTTCCAGATAAATGGTGGCCCGAAGGCTGCAAGAACCATAATGCATGTTTATCAAGGTCCTAGGACCATTGTGTGGACCACTCCTTGTTTTCGCATATCTCGTAATGTGGGGAGCTGTCATGGTTAGCATGGGGATTACTGCTCGGTATCCGAACTACGAGGACACCAAGTCCCGTGCATACGGTTCTGTGGTCTTGTCATCGATGATGCTCACAGGGTTCTCCGTTGCGGCCCCACTACTCCTAGGTTTCTTCGGCCTACAATCGGGCTTCTCGATATTCGACTTCGTTCGGAACACTTACGGAACCGTCGGCTTCGACTTCTTCATGGTCTTCACTGGTCCCTTGTGCCTTCTTGTTGTCGGAGCACTGATGATGAAGCTCGGAATCAGGAGCCTGTCTAGACCAGAGGCATGAATGAACACGCGACATGATGTGAATCACAGATGTCCCTCTGTCGGGATTGGAGCCATTCAGGAGAAAACTAACTTGATTCATCAAACCCTTAGTTGGCAACGATGCAGGTGGTCTTATTTCCTAGCGAGTACGATCAGGTCTCTGGATGTCGACCTAGAGAATGGAATTCCCTGATAATCGGAAAACGAATCGACTTTCGCAAATCCAGCTGATGATAAGGCGTTTTGCAGAAACTCTAAGTCGAGATTGAGCACCTGTGGTGTTGAAACCTCGGACGACCACTGCCCATGATCCTTCACGAGACTAGTCATCACGAGTGCGGAAACTGGCAGCCGCTCAGAATGGTCAAAGAACCTCATGAAGATTGCTTCATCTCCCTGCTGTGTAGTGTCAGCCTTAGCTGGGAAGAATCTGACAAGTTGCCACTTGGTGTATTCTACGCAAACCCTAACAAACCGACATTCGAGGAGAGCACTGGGGTCTACCGTGTGAATAAGGATCCAGTCTGCATGAGAACACTTGACAAGGAGCGGCTGGCACGATTGATTGAGTCGAGAACCGGGGTCTGAGGTTACATGAGATGACTTCTGTTACCTGATTGAGTAGCCTTCCTCTTTCCACGGGTCTGCTTCATCATGATATCCTCTGGCTGTCTCAGGGCTCTGGTTTCCTTCGTGTCTGAACTCGCGCAAGAACACCCAGAACAACTCCAAAAGCTGTTACACAGACAGATGGCATGAAGATATGCGATTGTGGAAGACGCCGACTGATATCAACATGAAAAGACCCGCTCTCGTTTGTCAGACTCCTCACAATGAACGAGTACAGTCCAAGGGCCGGTGTCGCAATGACACCTTCGTAATCCGTAATGTTCTCTCGTGACCAGATCGGACTCACATTTGCCAAGGAGTTCGTACGAACCATTTCCATCGAGTCGTTCCAGTCGAACACGTAGAATGAGATTGGGCCCCCTTGCCGTACAGCAATGTGAACATTCACGTCCCCGGCAAGAAAGTACATCTTTCCTCTCACCGGATCATCAGGACCGATACTTGCTCCCATGCCCCCTCCTGAAAAGGGCAGTATTAGACTCGCCACTATTCCGGCAATTCCAACAAGAGCGAACAACCACTGGAGTCTTTTCATGAACCGAGATCTCATACTTCCACTCTCCTAAAGACCATGACTCCAACTAAGACCAGCAACACCAACAGTCCACATGACCCCAGCAGCATCAGGATGACCTCTGAATACGCCATTTCTGAGTACAACCCCAATGCATAGTTCGCGACAATCTTGGTTGGACTACAAAGCATAAGCAAGCGAGTAGGTAGGTCTGGGAGCGAAACCAAGTATGATAGGATTGCCCACAGGAGAATTCCAGCTACTGCTGTTGCTGAAGCGCTTCGAAGAATGACTGAAATCAGCATTGAAGTACTTGATATCAGTGCAATCGAAATCACCACTGAAATAGAGAACAGGCCGAGGAGATTCACACATGCTCCGGCCGGCAGAAGAGCGATGATCAAGAACAGTGGTACCAGCAGTGCTGGCAACGAAATGACAGCGACTGACATTACGATTTTCACGGCCAACAGTGCTGTACGACTCACAGGATACGACAGTACAGTCCTGAGAGTCGTGTCTTCAAACCATCTGGCGAATGTGAATGCGAAGAAGAGAGGAATGAGGACGATGAAGAATGCCCAGCTGATGTCCAGAGCAAGTGCGTATGAAGTCGTCGCGCACTGATCGATTATCTGTTCGAGTAATCGCACTCTCTCGGTACCATTGTAGAGCGGGTCACCGATGTCCATTTGAAAGTTCATCGTTGTGATCAGAATGGCAGACATACTCATTGCAGCGATGAATGTAACTACCGCCAACAGACCTTCTATCAAAGGTATGCGGTAAGACAATGCAGCCTCGACCCGTACTGATTTCATGAAGCTCTCAATGTCTGTCTTGCTGGGCTTCGTTTCTTAGCACCTCCCTGAAGACATCTTCAACACTCGTAGACCTAGAAACATCAAACACCTCTATCTGGTGTTCACGAGCGATAGCTTCTATCATGGAACGAACGGTGTCAGCCTCCGCCTTTGCAGACAGGCTAATGACATTCGGGCTTGATATCCTAACATTATCGAATCCGGGATGGTTCTGGAGGATCTGAAACAGTCTGTCTGAATCTGATGTCAGAACTCTGTATCTGTCAGATGTGTGACGTTTGAGGATGTCGACAAGATTCCCGCTCTCCACGACTCTGCCGCGATTGAGAAACACAAAGCCATGACACACTTTTTCCAGTTCTGAGAGAGTATGTGAGGATATCAGGAAACTCGTGCCAGAATCGCGGTAAAGGCTTGCTACAAGTTGTAGGACTTGGTCGCGTCCTATCACATCAAGATTGGCAGTCGGTTCGTCCAAGAACACTGCTTCCGGATATCCATCAGGCTCTGGGCGATTCCCAGTCGCTGATGCATCCCTGCTGACAGGTTCCCTATTCTACGGTTACGTGCATCAGACAGGTTCACCAACTCTAGAAGCTCTGCAGGGTCTCTATGTCTGGGGTACAGTCTAGACATTGTTTCAAGATACTCTGTTGGAGTGAGGAACCGAGGGTAAACAGGTCTTTCATGCAGCACACCGATTCTTCTTCTTATCTCCATCGAATGCTGTTTCACATTCAGATCCAACACCGAGACTTCTCCTTCATCCGCCCGAATCAGTCCGAGAAAGACCCTCAGCAGTGTTGTCTTGCCAGCTCCATTGGAACCGACAAGTCCAGTTATCCCTGATTGAATCTCAAGCTCAACGCCATCCAACGCTGCTATGTTGCCGAACTGTTTTCTCAGTCCAGATACAAGCACAATGCGTTTTGCCATCATGTTTCCTCTCTCGATTCTTCGTCCGTTGACAAGGAAAGCCCTTGAGCATCGTCTTGGTTGGGTTTGCTGGGTCCACGTTTTCTCATAATACGAATGAAGGGAACTCGCAGGTCGTCCATGTCAACTGGTTCACCTGATTGCGTACGGACTAGCGGATCTGGCAGCGACCGTTCATGGTATTGTGTCACTCCCAGCTCCATTGCGTTTCAGTGTATTCCGAACCTTCACTACCACGCCACCCTTGTCAGCTAGGCCAACATGGTTCGTTCGCTCAACCACCCATTAACACTTTCTATGACCTGGGCTTTGTTGAATAGTCCACTATTCTGATCATTCCAGATAGTTGCGATTCTCGGAGGGCTTAAGATGGCATCTACCGTCACGCGACCGCATTGCTTATGACCGCGGACCAGAGTCGAGTATCAGAGAGAACATTATGCCCAATAGAACTGAGCAATTCGTTTCCGAGCATAGCCCTGCGATTGATTGGTTGCTCCAGCCTGATAGCCCTTCAGTCCGTCACCGTACGCTACAAGACTTGATGGGGCGTCCACCGACCGATCCATCTGTCGCAGAAGCTCGAGCAGCCATCCAGCGAAGCCCACAGGTCAGCGGACTACTCAGTCACCAACTGCCGGATGGCACATGGCGCGGCCCTCGTGGTGGTCTCTGGGAGGAAAAGGGATCAGTCTTCTCTTTGCTTCTCCTTGGAGAACTGGGAGCAACATCAAGTGAGAGCACTCGCAAGGCTCTTGACTATCTCCGCGAACACTACCAGCTGCCGACCGGACGAATATCCTACCGACCTATTGACAGTCCACGACGCAAGGAGAGCACCTCCACGTGGATGTGGTGCATCACGGCAGTCATTCTCCGAGCAGCTCTCCTTCTGGGTCATGCTGACCACGCCCTAGTCCAAGCGGCCATCAGATTCTTCGAGGAGTCTCACGAAGACAAAGGGGGCTGGCACTGCTCCGTCTATTCCAGCGACCCTGTGAAGGTCCGTCCGCCCAACTGCTACATGGGCGGCATCAAGGCGCTGAGTGCATTTTCTCTCATCCCACGTAACAGATGGTCCAAGAGGCTCCGAGCAATCATCGATCAAGAAGTGGAAGCCTGCCTCGACAGTCGGGTCTGCTTCTACCGCATTGATCCCAAGGGGCAACCTGCTATCAAGCGCGCTTGGCTCAAGTTCGCCTTCCCTCGATACTGGCGAAGTGACGCGCTTGAAGCAACGGACGTTCTGACCGGTCTTGGTGTACGCGACAGGCGAATCCAAGATGCCGTTGACCTCATTCGGAGCAAGCAGCAGTCTGATGGACGCTGGCTCCTGGACTTCTCAGAAACCAAGCGGGCATGGGTGCAGCTTGATGAGGAAGGTGCACCTAGCAAATGGGTGACTTTGCGTGCGCTCCGTACTCTGCACAACGCATAGAGCAGAGATACAGGAAGCCACCCAGTTGATTGAACGTCCACTCCGGGGTGCAGCTGGGCATACAAGGTACCGGAGACCTCATGATTCAGAAAGGACATGAGCTGGGCACAACCGGACTCTACAGTCGCATTCGGCATCCAATGTACTTTAGCGCTCTCATAGAGCTCGTTGGTTTTGGATTTGTGTTCCGCAGCATCATCGTGATGCTACACGCTCTGGCGATATACTTCGCAGTCTTGCAACAGCGATGGATGAGAGAGGAAGAACTGCTGGAGGCGCAATTCGGAGAACAGTATGTGGAGTGCAAGCGACGCACCAAGAAGCTTGTTCCTTTCCTATGCTGAAGGAGAGCAGTGTTCCTACGGGGCAGTTACACGGAAGGCTCTTCCGTCCTTGTGGCATACTATCTGGACCACATGCCGCCCGGAGTAGATACAGCCAGGCACACCTCCTCCCGGGAGTACCCACTGGCCAGCCATGTAGAAATCCTTCAGCCCGGGCAGACTCCTCGACACTTGAGCCACCATGGTCTGCGTGGTCATCATCCAGCCCATGGGGGACCCTTCGTGGTTCAGAGTGTATCGCCAAGTTGTGTGCGGCGTGGCAACGTCGGTCATTTCCACTTGGGACCCAAGCCCAGGGTGGTGTTCCTCCAGTCTGCTCAAGACGTCTGCCGCGATCCGTTCCTTCTCTGCTTCGTACGCCGGCCGATTCCTGACAAGACTGTCCCAGTAGTCCCAGTCTGTTTCCAGCATGACTTGGATGACAGTCTTCCCCGGAGGAGCGAACTTGTCGCTGTAATTGAACACTCTCAGCGGCATGCAGCTAATCTCGCGAGAGCCCAACCGCAGAGGCCGTTTCAGCAGGAACATATTCAGGGGTGGGTCGTCTTCGAATGTACGCTTCACTCCATAACTCATCATGACAGTTGGGGCGTATTGTTTCCAAGTCGAGTACCGCTTTTGGATGGCATCGTTCACGTAGCGCCCGCCGAGCATCTTGAAGATCGTACTGTGGCCATCAGCGGCAGACACAACGATGTCCGCCCTGTGTTCGGTCCCGTCTTCGAGCCGCACTCCAACAGCCTTGTCGTTCTCCACGAGGATTTCCTCGACTGTGGAGTCGTAGCTGGTTTCTCCTCCAAGCGCTTTGTACCTCTCCTCGATGGGCAAGACGAAACCAGGGCAGCCACCCTCAAGAAGTCCCAGCTGACCTGCCGCCACTGTCGCGATTATCATTATGATGAACCACACCGGTCCGTCAGGAGAGAAGAGATTCTCGAACATCACTCTCATGAACGGGTTGTGCATGGACCGCGCGTATTCGGCAGCAGACTTCGAGTATTTACCCACGAAGTACTTGAAGAAGCCACGCATTGCCCATACTTCACGCAATTCCCCCAACTTGCTCTTGAGCTCGGGTGGCAGCCCCATTCCCATGTCCAAAAGTAGCGGCGAGTCTTTCAGTCTGCGAGCCTCTCCGATGAACGCATCGACTGACTTTGCATCCTCAGGAGAGATCGCCTTTAGGTCACTAGCGAGCTTGTCCAAGTCCTGAGTGAAGTCCACCCTCAGACCGCTTGCCTCGTCAATGAAGCGCATGTATCTGTCCATCTCGACACAAGATCCCGTCTGCACAGCTCCCAGCTCGCGGTATACGTCGTATATTGCACTGCCCGGTCGGTGAGCTATCAAGAAGTGAATCCCACCGTCTATAAGATACTGTCCTCTTCTCCATGCGGCGGCGAGACCACCCGGCTTCGAGTGATGCTCAAAGATGTGGCTCTGATAGCCATTCATCTGGGCATAGCACCCGGCCGACAACCCCGCCAGTCCTGCGCCAATTATGATGATTGATTTCTCCTGCATAGCATAGTCCTCCTCATGACTTCTTGTTGAGGGACGCGATCAACTCGCCAATCAGCTTGCTCCACACCTTTGCCGCGCCGACCTGATAGGAGATGGCTCTTCTGAGCTCCGAGTCGGCCTTGGCACCACTTACAGACAGAGCCTGCAACTTGTCGACGAACTGCTGGTTGACAGCCACAAACCGTTCAAGCATCGTAGCGATGACCCCAGAAGATGACAGTGACCGATACCTGTAACCTGTCTTCCTTGACCCGGCCTTCTCGATCACCCCGTAGTCTTCTAGAACCTTCAACGCCCTGTTGACAGAGGTTATTGATGTTGGGTACTTTGACTCGGGAAAGAACTCACGTAGACGGTCTGATATCTTCCTCTGTGACCATTCCTCACGCTCTAGTAACAAGAGCCCCTCGATCCAGCCGCAGTAGCTCGGATAGCCGTAGCTCTCGTAGGTCTCGCCCATTGCTGTTAGAAACTGTTTTCGAAGTTCTACTGACATCTCTGACCCAGTCCACTGAACTGTACGAAGCGAATGAATATTAGAATTTCGGTATTCTGAAATTCTGACATCAATACGGGCATACCAGACAGAACGGGCCTAGGTTCCTTGGCAAGAAAAAACAGAGATCCCTCAGCTCGCGGAACAGGAGCCGAGGGATGACTTCCTTCTGAGCTTGGGCTCAGGAGGAGATTGAGATGATTGCGTACCAGCTGGTCGGAACTACTTCTCCTTCTTCCTCTTGAAGGGGTTTCCACCCTTGAATGGGTTCTTTGGAGAATGGATCTTGGTTCCTGACTCCTTCTCACCGTGCTTCTTCTCTTCCGGCTTCTTCTCAGCAGGCTTTGGTGGAGCCGCTGCAGGAGCTGGTTTCGGAGCTGGAGCTGGTGCAGGAGCCGGCTTTGGTGCTGGAGCCGCTGCTGGAGCTGGCTTCGCAGCCGGAACTGGCGCAGGAGCTGGCTTCGCAGCCGGAACTGGCGCAGGAGCTGGCTTCGCAGCCGGAACTGGCGCAGGAGCTGGCTTTGCAGCCGGAACTGGTGCAGGAGCTGGCTTTGCAGCCGGAACTGGTGCAGGAGCTGGCTTTGCAGCCGGAGCTGCTGGTTCCTTCTTCTTCTTGTCAGAAGCTGATTCTTTGTCGCTCACTTTATGAACCCCCACAAAGGAAAGGCCCTTTGAGGTTAAGAGGCTAGCTCTGGCTTGAGATACTTGCTATTTGAGGTTACTGCCAACCTAATCGCCAGACTGGGTCGATGGGTTCGACAATCCAAGTACCGTACAATGCTATCGCGGGACTGATTCTGCGAACTGAAGTCTCAGTTTGGGTCGGACGACCAGGACCTGTTCAAAGTGCCTGTCGTCCGTCCTCAGAGTGAGGTTTCTGTTGATGGCGATAGCAGCTTGAACAATGTCAGTTGCAGGTACGGGCGTCCCTGCCTTCATGAGCTTTACCGAGATTCCGTATGCTTCATCATAGTCTTTCGTTCCAGGAACAATCACTCTGAGACCCTTTAGATCTGCCGCCTTGGGAAACTCGATCAAGTTGAGTGTCGTCGTGAATCCTGATACTCTGCCCACTCCTTCTCGAACTAGCTTGATCAAGACGTTCGTGTCGTAGAGTGTCGTTTCCATTCCATCTTCCTCATGTTCTCGGAGTATGTCAAGGCCTCGTCCAGAGGGAATTCGCTGACATCCACACCCTCCTTTGTCGCCAACTCACTGAAATGAGACATTTCCAGTTCCTCGCCTGTGGACAGTCGCTCCAGATAATCGATGATTGCCCTGCGTACAACCTCGCTCCATTTGACTTCGGGGTATTTCCTCATTCTGTCCTTGATATCGTCGGGGATTGACAATGTCATATTGGCCATGTAGTATGTTATGTGGTTCTACGTATTTAAGTGTACGCACAGGACTAGCGTGTTCGCGAGTCTGAACGATGAAACCAACAATAGCATGGCCAGCCTGCGACTAGTGGATTCCGCGGCACAATTCCAGTTCAGAATACGATGCACACTATGGGGTGCTGCTGAGGGCACTTCCACGGGTGACCGTGCCGTACAAAGAGAACAGAAAAAAAGGGTGAAAGGGAGTAGTCCATTGAAAGAGTGAAGCCGACGCTCGCGTTGCCATCATGCTGTGGTGGCGTATCACCACCACTACACGGATAGGCCGCAAGAGCCACTTTGAAATCGAAGTGATTCCGGGCTGCAGAGGTGCGAAGCACAAATGTCGATATGACCCGCTGAAGAGATGCGCGCTTCATCCCGGCAATCTCAAAAGCCTAGATGCAATCTGAAGTCGCTATTGATGTGATATGCCTTGACAATTGACGCTCCTGCACTCCGCCGCAAGTATGAGGGCCCTCACCACCTGATCACAACCTCCGACAATCAGACGCTCTTCCTGAGGAAGTGGGAGCCTTCCGCTCAGACCCACAAGGACTCAGCTGTTCTGATCTTTCATGGCATTACGGCACACAGCGGACCCTACACAATGCTTGCTGAGCCTCTTACCCGGCGCGGATTTACGGTGTACGGTTTGGATCTCAGAGGGCACGGTCTCTCAGACGGAAAGAGAGGGGACTATCCCAGTAAGGAGCGGTTCGTCAAGGACCTGTGCGAAACCATCGCGTTCGTCAAGGCGCGTCATCCGAAAGTGATCATCCTCGGTCATAGCCTTGGAGTCCTGTCAAGCGTGGTTGCGCTGAACAACTGTCTGGAGAACATCGATGGTGCGGTCCTCTTGAGCGGCGCCCGAAAAGTAAGACCGGGCGCATATCCTCAATTGTCGTCAACACAGAAGCTGAAGATAGTACTCAGTTCTCTCGTGAGTCCAAGCAAACCGGTCATCAGGTACGAGAGAGAAGGGATGGTTGGACGCAACGACCCGTTGTTCAACTTCAGATACACACTCCGCTTCATGAGAATCGCAGCTCTCAGACAGATGACATTCCCGGAAACCATGAACATTCCTGCATTTGTGGGGGTCGGCGAGAATGACGAGTTGTTCTCTGTTGAGGACTGCAAGGAGTTGTACAATGAGATTCCTTCCGAGGCGAAGGAGTTCCATGTTGCGGCCGGGGCCAAGCACGCGGAGTTTCCGCAGGGGAGCTGGAACCCACTTGGGGATTGGCTCGAGAAGCATTTCAGCTAGCCTAACGAAGCCGTATCTCTTCCCGCGTGCGCGTACTCCATCAATGATGCTCGTCTAAGTCAGCAAGAAGAATCCATGGAGGCGGCCTTGCTTCAAAACGAAACCAGAAACACCCACCGATCCCAAAGCGACTGGGTGTTTGCCGTGGCGACTCCGACAAGCTTTCCATCATGCTGGACTCTTGCTGTCTTCAAAGGAGCAAAGTCATGGATGGGCACGTAGCCGCCCACATCAATGACGACGTCATACGCAGTCCAGCCTGATATCTCGATGTTGAAGTGAGCCCTGTCTGGTTGGTCCGTGAGAATCACAGTCGTACCGTTCCAAACCTGAAGCCCAGTGTACTGCCAGTAGAGGAATGTGAAGTCAGCACCAGCGAACTCGACCGTGTATGTGCTGTTGTCGTTGTCGTCGTATACCTGACTGAGGTAGCAGAATCGACCGCAGTCAGCAACCCATTCCGGACCCCCCAAACGTGGCCAAGCTATGAAGATGGCTGCCAATGTAACGCTGACAACCAGTGTGACAGCCAGCAGCCTATGCCACAGAGTTCTCATGTGTTCCCAGAGCTCATACTCGGCGTTTCTTCACATAAATGTTCGTACACCCGAGTGGCAATGATGCCGTTGTGACGAAAGATAGGCATCAATCCTTCAATCTCCGTGAAGTGCAGACGGAAACCACGGCAGAAACGGGAAAGCGATAAGCCCTAACCGTCATGTGTTGCAGACACCGGTCCCAGAAAGATAGTGGGGACCTGACTTGCGCCAGGTCCTGTTCTTCACTTCTTGACCTTCTTGACATAGACAACTGCCGCTATCACGATCACCGCAGCGCCTATCGCAATCGGAACTGCATAAACCAACAGACCAGCGAGGAAGTCGGGCTGCTGCGCAGCGAGCCTCGGAAGGCTAGTGTGGACACTGACATTGAATGGTTCTATCTTCACATACAGAGACCCATTGACGGCCAGGCCTCTGCCAATATTGAGGATCAGTGTCATCGAGTCACTGATTGAGCCGAATTGGAACGATAGCTCTGTTCCTATGCTTCCAACAAGCTCATCGTTGAGATCATTCCACGGAGTCCTGTGTGTTCTGCTTTGCCAGTTCTGCAGAAGTATCGCCGTGAAAGTACTGGCATCTTCAGCTATGATA
>Ga0315277_10002035_pt1 | contig 28499 bp, 21 predicted proteins | sample YL17G05_15_MG_FD_203695 | JGI IMG/M metagenome (GOLD analysis project Ga0315277, IMG submission 203695) | Sediment microbial communities from Yellowstone Lake, YNP, Wyoming, USA - YL17G05_15 | ecosystem: Environmental > Aquatic > Freshwater > Lake > Sediment | place: USA: Wyoming | collected... | reverse complement strand
AGATAATATGAAGAACATCACAATCCCCTTCCATAAAAAAGACCTGCGAAAACCACTTTTAAGAAGGCTAATCAGAACTGCGGGCATTACAGTTGAAGAATTTATGACAGCCCTAAGAAGACTATGATAACTTGCCCGATTCAGCAGGACATAATATAATCAATGCCACTTCTGATTGAAGGAGAAAACTAATGCGACAAATCAAATATCAAATTCTCATAATCCTTGCAATCCTCATGCTTCCGCTTTTCACCGGATGCGAAAGGCTCGAGACCGATGTCGGTTCCGTTGCCGGCGCCGTATTCTACTCCGATAGCGAGACACGCGTAATGGGTGCATGGGTCAGGATTTATGAATCGATCGACGATCCCCCCGTGATATTCGCTGAGATTCCTGTCGATGACCAAGCTCGATTTTTCACCACACTCCCCGGAGGTCAGTATTGGATTGGTGCCTCGACCACACGCGATGGTAATTATTCTGTCATGATCGATCCAATAACCATAGTCAACGGTCAAACGACAAGGCTATTCCTTTCGATCAGCGTTCCTCCTCCTGAAATTTAGATATCCTCAGCTCTTGATTCTGTACTTCATGAGAGTATATATCGCTTCAAACGCGTCACGCAAACTGATTTTTTTACCTTCTTCGATTGTACGAGCCTTGTAGCTAATAGGAACTTCTTTAAATCGATACGATCCCTTAAACACTTTCGCGGTAACTTCGGGACAGAATTCGAATCTCTCGCATTTCAAATCGAGAGATTGAATAATATCGCTCCGAAAAGCTTTATAACACGTGGCTTCATCAGTGATTCCATGTCCGGGATATAGAATCCTCGCGAGAAGAGCTATTATTTTATTGAAAAACCAGTTGAGAAGTTTCATTCCTTCGGGACGAGCTCGTCCGAGGAATCGAGAACCAAAAACGACATCCATCTCACCACGCTTGATAGGTTCAATCAGTTTGGGGTAATCATGGGGATCGTATTCAAGGTCGGCATCCTGAATGATGATAATGTCTCCGGTTGCATATTTCAAACCGACTCGAATGGCGGTTCCTTTGCCGAAATTGAGCATGGAGAAATGAATTTTAAGAACTTGATCGTCCCCTCTCTTCTCACGGATTTCTTTAAGCACTTTGACCGTGCCATCCTGCGAGCCATCATCAACGACGATTATCTCCTTTGGCATACCGACATCCACGGACTCGACAGCTTTGATAACCTCCTCGATGTTACCAACCTCGTTGTAGCACGGGATGATAACCGAGAGAAGCTTTGGATTCCAGTCTTTGGTGGATTTGTCGTTCATCTGCGCTATGCACCTACAATTATATCAAATGCTCTGCATGGGAGCTCGCTGAGAAAAAATGGGGACAGCCCCAACTCCATAAATCGTTTGTCCTTAGACAATAAGTGGAATGCCTGGGTGCCGCCCACAATCTGACTTAGCCACAGTATTATGATGAAATCTCATTCTAAAAAGGGTGGCTAAGGCGGATTGTGGGTGTCTTTTTAATCTCGAGTTCCTGCATCACCCACAATCGCGCTGAAGTCTAATCGCAACCGAAGCATGGTTATAACGCGATTGTGGGCGGCACCCTGTATTTTTATCATTTCCAAAAATATTTTGGGTAAGTGTGGATTGCTCCCATTTTTTTGTTATAGCGTGTCGCTGACGCTTAGGACGTACGGAACTGTATCGCGTGCTGTATAATAAATTGCTTGTAATGCCACCGACTATTACAGTATTCGGCTCTATATGTCTTGACCTTGCACTCAAGGTACCGCATCTGCCATCGAAAGGTGAGACAGTGCTCGGGACAGAGCTCGCGATGCCTCCCGGCGGAAAAGGATTCAACCAGGCATTGCAGGCTCACAGGCTCGGAAGCAAGGTATATTTCTTCGGACGTCTTGGGGATGACGCCATTGGAAATATCGTACTCACAGAACTCGAAAAAGAGAGTTTTCCGGTCAGGGGTTTAAGAATACTCAAAAACGAGAACACAGCGCTCGGACTTATTTTAATCGCACCGGATGGCACCAACTTAATCGGAGGATTCTCAGGCGCTAATATGAATTTCAGTCATGATGATATCGACCAGAATGTTTATGATGCGCTTCTGCTTTCATCGCATCTTATTCTCCAACTTGAAATCCCCGATAGTATAAACCTTGCTGTTCTAAGGCTCGCAAAAGAGCAGGGGGTCAGGACAATAATGAACTACGCCCCTTATCGTAAGGTTCCCGATGAGGTTATCAAGCTTGTCGATGTTTTCATCTTTAATGAGCTGGAGGCATCAGGCTTTTTTAACCGCACAATAGAAAACCCGGATGATTTATTCGAAGTTAAGAAATCGCCTCTTTACGACTACCGCAAGCTATATATAGTTACGCTTGGAGCTAATGGCGCAGCGATGATTGGTCCCGAAGGCGAGTGTTATGTGGATGGTCAAAAAGTCGATTCCGTTGATTCTACAGGCGCCGGCGATAGTTTTGTGGGGAGCTATGTGCATTTCGTGGCATCCGGAGAAGGTTATTATCAGTCGCTCGAGCTCGCGAATATCGTGGCAGCCGAATCGACCACGGTAATCGGAGCCATGCCGAGTCTTCCGGATATAAAAAGAGTTAAAAAAATCATGGTGAAAAAAGGAATTGAATTAAAAAAGGGGAGAGAACCATAAAAGGGTGAATATGTGAACAAGGACATGATAATAAGTGTCGAAAAATATGGTGGTACTGCTGGGAGCGCTGTCGTCCCGACGGCTGGGATCGCGGACATCCCTGTCCGCATGATTGCCGGTTTCCTGTTAAAAGCGGACAGGGATGTCCGCGATCCCAGTGGCAAATAAATGGAAGAGCTGATAAAAAAATATCCCTGGATTATCGCGACAAAGAATCTCGCCATAGGAGTGGTTGTCCTCGGTGGACTTGTGTATTTCACAATTATTTCCGCGAATGAGGCAAAGAAGAATCTACAGGATATTTTCACGGAGGAAAAAAGTGATATCACCCTGGTCGAGGATGTTCTCGCGACGGGATATGAATTCGATGAAAAGAACAAACTTTCAAATAATCGTCAACTCTTCTCGCAGATCTGGGAGCTCGAAAGCAAGACCGTTGAGCAAAAGGCCGATAGCGGGGAGAATATAGCGAAACAGATAGAGGTTTTGAAAATTTATAAAGAGGGGCGGCTGAATATACTCGGATACGGCGATGAGGCATCATACAATAAGGAGCGCGAAGAACTCAAAATGACAGGTAATGTCCGTCTTGAAAGCGAAGATGGCACGACTAAAATGACCACCGATATCCTGATCTGGCGCGATAAACAAAAAGAATTCAGCTGCCCGAAACCAGTTGATATCCGGATCGATGATAATCACGTTCTTTCCGACATGCTGTTTGGCGATAAGGACATGGAGCGAATTGATTTCCTCGGACGAGTATCAATGTATGTAGTCGGCGTTGAAAAAGAGAACTTCCTTACAAAAGAGGGATATATCGATCTGGAAGAGGTCAAGATAGAGGGTGAACGCGATCCTGATGATGTTATCAACATAGAATGCGAATATGTCCATTATGATAAAACTGAAAAATATATGGAATGCTATCCATATATTCCTCATACAATAAGAAAAAAATATCAGTTCTACCTCAGGGAAGAAGAGTTCCAGCCATTGTCTCCATTGAAATACCAACCCCGGACTGAAGAGGGAGAAAAAAAAGAGGAAGCGCAAGGTGAAGAGCTGAAATTCCTTCCTGAGGATGCCAAATCAACCGGACTTGAGGGTTTTGAGGATGTATTTAAAAATAAGGATGCAAGCGGAAACATTCTCAAAGAAAGCCAATCCTCAAATGAGAAGAAATCATCGGATGGAAAGTCATCACCTGAGGAAGGTGAGGAGACCGCAAGAAGGAGAGCATCAATCGACCCGGAACCATTCCCCGGCATGTTTCCCGAACGTCTCAAAAATCAGGTCTATTGCTGGAAGCAGAATAAAAAGATTTTCAGCAACCGACTCGATATCGAACTGAAAAAGAATCTGCTTAAACCACGTTTCGATGCGTATATCTGGGCGTTCGATTTCAGCAAGGAGACAATGAAAAAATTCGAAAAACAAGGCGAGGAACCATCAAAAACTCTTAAGGCTCTCTCAAAATCGACTACCGAGATTTTTGGCGACTTCATCAATGTGTTCTGGAAAACCGACTTTATAGATTCATGGGGAGGAGTCGAGGTTCGCCAAAAAGAAAAACTATTCACATGTGAAAACATGGTCTATTCCGATGATCTTGGAGTTTTGCAGGCTGATGGTGATGTGTTTATCGAGCAATTCGATGGCGCATGGCTTGAAAAGGAGGGATTGCTTGAGGATGTCACCGATGAGAAAGCCAAAGAAGATGCTAAAAAGCCCACAAAAATATGGTCTGATGCCATGATTAGCTACGATGAACAAGACTATATCTACATGACCGGCGATGTCTATTTCAAACAGGAAGAGCAGAACATGATTGCCGATGAGGGCGAGTTCTCGGATGAGGATGATATCCTTATCCTGACCGGTAATGTCAGGTATCGAAACAAGGATGGAGAGCGAATCGATGCCGATAAAATGACTATTTACACTGAAGAGAACCGATACATCGCTGAGGGTACTGCTGTTGGACGTTCGCTGATTCCGGAAAAATACGAAAAAGAAATTAAAGAAGTTGAAAAGGAAAAAGGCGAATCCAAATCAAAGAAAAAAGAAGAAAAAAAACCGGAAGGAGAAGAGGGCAAATCCGGTGAGTGATTTACATAAATCCTCGATATTCCGCTTTCTAACACAGATCTGGTATCTGGTTTTGGTCGCTTCAATTATTTTCCTCATCACGGCATTTCAGGTTTCAGCGCAGGATTCCTCATCTCAAGCCACCGACCAATCCATAGGTACGCAAACAGACAAGGATACAGAGAAAAAAGAGGATGAGGAAAAATCAGCAGAAGATGAAGAACAGAAAAGCGGGGATGAGAAACAGGAAACTGAGGAATCATCCGAGGAAGTGAAAAAAGACGAGCAAGGAAGCTCTGAAGAACAGGCAACTGAAGAAGAAAAAACTGAAGAGCGAGATCTTCTGACGATATTCGAGGAGATGAAAAAAAGCGGTCCCCGTGCACCCATAAAAGAACAAGCTGAGCAGCAACCAGTAAAAGCCAAAGAAAAACCAAAACCACCTGCAGTCACCGAACAGAAGGATTTTGTCGGTCCATTGCTACCATCGGAGGAATATCCGGGTAAGGGTGAAGGTAAAGAATTTATCGGACCAACACTTCCCGATATCAGACTTCCTCCAATTGAAGAGGAGACATTTTTTGAGTTGGAGTTTGAGGGTATCGAGCCTCCCGAAGGACGGAAATTCGTCGATTTCTCTGCCGATAAAATCACGCGCGACAAACTCAAGAACCTTGTAAACCTCGATGGAAACGCGAGAATGGTTTATGAGGATCTCACTATCCTGAGCGAATTTGCCGAATTCAATGAAGATGAAGAATGGGGTAAATTCTGGGGCAAGGATGGTGTCCTCGCGGATAACGATGATGGAATAATGAAATGCGACACGCTCGAAGCTTTCTTTAAAGATAAACTCGCAAAAGCTCATGGGAATATCGAAATCTTTGTCTATGGGCGCGAATACGAGGATAAGCTCGAAGAGGATGCTCCCCGTAAAGAGCGGGTCAAGCGTGCTCTCGGTCAGGATGATACAACGGTCTTTTGCGATGAAGGCGAATACAACTGGGGAGAAAAGATATTCCATGGATGGGTTGTGAAATCGGATAAGGTGAAGATTATCCAGGAGGGACGTTACGCGTACGCAAAAGCTGTCTATCATGAAAAAGAAACAGAACTGACAGTGCTCGAGGGAAGTGTCGAACTCTGGCAAAAAAAAGGAGATTGGCTTTTCGACCGTGATGTTGTCAAAGATAAAGAAGATAAATGGGCTAATGCGCTTCTGAGACCGGAAACCACAATCACCTGCGACATTCTTGAATCAAGAGGGGATGAGGAAATCACTACCCTTGAGGGTAATGTCCTTGCCGTGCAGAAAGAAAAAAAGGGAAGCACCGACAAGGTTACTTTTAACGATAAAGACGAGATTATGGTAGCGGAAGGCAATGTTAAAGCGCATCAGGACAATGGCGATTGGCTCACATATTGGAAAATAATCGATCCCAGAAATGAATCAAAGGAGACAATGGATGACCTTAAAAAGCCCGCTGACGGGCAGTCCGATAAATTCACGCTCTGGACAGAAAAAAAGGATTTCGAGGCTGATGGTAATGTAAAGGCATGGCAGGAGCACCAGGAATTAGATGCTGACAAAGCTATTTATAAAAAAGAAACCGACAGGTTATTCATGCAGGGTAATGTTAAAATGTTCCGCAAGGATAAGGAGAACAGCGAGAAAAAAGACGATCTGGCAAGCGAATCGTTAATAATGTGGCTCACAACGAAGGTTTACGAGGCTTTTGGTCAGGTGGAGTCAATTAAAAAAATAGATGTCGAGGAAGAACGCCAAAAAGCAAAAGAGGAGAAAGAGAAAAAAGAAAAGGAAAAAAGTGAATCATCCTCTCAAGGTGAATGACTTCAAATCCCAATTTTTCTATAATTGTATCCTTTGAAATTGTAGGGGTAGATCCATGTATCTACCCTATTATTCGATATAATGGGTGCACATGTGCAAAAATGTGGGTGCACACATGTTCAAAAATATGGGCGCATACATGGGTACGCCCCTACGTGTTCAACATCCGATGTAATCTTTAAGGAGTATCGCATAAATGAAGATACACGAATACCAGGCAAAGGAAATCCTTAAAAAATATGGCGTTCCTGTTCAGCAAGGAAGAGTCATTTTCAAAATTGAAGACGCTCAAGGTGTTATTAAGGAACTTGGGAATCCCCCTTATGTTATCAAGGCACAGATTCACGCAGGTGGACGAGGCAAGGGAGGCGGTGTCAAACTTGCAGGATCATCCGATGAGGCAATCGAAACCGCTCGTAATATGCTCGGAATGCGTCTCATAACCGCTCAGACAGGACCGGAGGGCAAGATAGTAAAACGAGTCCTCATTGCCGCTGCTCTCGATATCAAAAAGGAACTCTATCTTGGCATAACAATAGACCGTTCTCGACGCTGCCCCATTATCATGATGAGCAAGGAGGGCGGTGTCGAAATCGAAAAAGTTGCAACACAAAATCCTGATGCGATACTCAAGGAATGGATATCTTCATCAACGGGATTCATGCCGTTCATAGCACGTCGACTTTCGTTCGGACTCGACCTTGACCCCAAAATCACATCAAAAATGACATCCTTTATTTTCGCCCTGTACAGAGCTTTCGAACAGAATGATTGCTCCCTTGCGGAGATTAATCCTCTCATCATCACCAATTCCGATGATGTTGTCGCGCTCGATGTCAAAATGAATTTCGATGACAACGCGTTATACCGCCATCCGGATATTGTCGCGATGCGCGATCTTGATGAAGAAAATCCTCTTGAGACCGAAGCTGGGAAGTATGGGCTCAATTACATAAAGCTTGATGGCGGTTCTGTGGGATGCATGGTTAATGGTGCCGGACTTGCCATGGCGACTATGGATATAATCAAGCTTGCAGGCTCGATGCCCGCCAATTTCCTTGATGTTGGCGGTGGTGCGAGTGTCGAAGCCGTATCAAACGCGTTCAAAATCCTCACGAGCGACAAGGATGTCAAAGCGGTTCTGATAAATATTTTTGGCGGCATTGTCCGATGCGATAGAGTCGCTGGCGGGATAATCGAAGCTCTTAAAGTCGTTAATGTCAAAGTTCCAATGGTTATCCGCCTTGAGGGCACGAACGCAAAAGAGGCACGCGAGATGATCGAATCCGCACCTAAAAAATTCATCATCGCGAACACAATGAAAGACGCCGCCGAGAAGGTTGTCGCTGCATTAAAAAAATAAAATCGATGTTCCGTACGGGCGGGTTGACCTCGTTATCGAACTAATAGGTCAAACCGAGAAATATTCGAAATCGATTTAACGAGTAAATTCGAATAAAACCCGCCCTCACGAAAATGAAAGGACCAACCAGATGAGCATCCTCATAAACGAAAACACACGCGTTGTAGTACAAGGCATCACCGGCAGCGAGGGAAGCTTCCACACACGGCACATGGTTGAATACGGCACAAAGGTTGTCTCGGGAGTCACTCCAGGTAAAGAGGGTCAGGACCTCGATGGAATCCCTATTTACAACACCGTTTTGAAAGCGGTCAAGGAAACCGGCGCTAACGCATCAGCGATTTTCGTACGAGCTGACTTCTGCTCTGACGCTATCGTCGAGGCTGTCGATTCCGGTATCGGGGTTATTGTCGTTATCACGGAGGGTATCCCGACCCGCGACATGATTCATATAAAAGCAATCCTCGACCGAAGCTCCAGCCGAATGATCGGTCCCAACTGCCCCGGTATCATCACTCCCGGAAAATGCAAAATCGGGATTATGCCCGGTCCGATTCATATACCCGGGCGAATCGGCGTTATAAGCCGCAGCGGGACTCTCACCTATGAGGCTGTCGCGCAACTCACCGAGCTTGGCTTGGGTCAATCAACATGTATCGGTATCGGCGGCGACCCTATCCCCGGAACGAATTTCATCGACCTCCTCGACCTATTCGAAAAAGACCCGGAAACTGATGGTGTCGTTCTGATTGGTGAAATCGGAGGGACATCGGAGGAGGAAGCTGCGGAGTTTATCAAAAAGAATATGACAAAACCGGTCGCGGCGTTTATCGCTGGTATGACCGCTCCTCCGGGTAAACGCATGGGTCACGCGGGAGCGATTATCTCCGGTGGCAAAGGCACCGCCGCTGAAAAAGTCGCCGCCCTGAAAGCCGCAGGAATCACCATCGCCGAATCCCCCGCGGATATCGGCAAAGCCATGAAAGCTGCGTTAAAAATGTAACCCGCCATCCGACTTCGCAAGCTTCGTCGGACAAATCCCTTCAGAATGTGTTACCTATAAATACCACAATGCAAATCAATGGATGCCGGGGATAAGCTATCTAAACGATGTTCATGCAGGATTACATTATTATTACCATAGCTTAATTATTATTATCCCAGTATACTCCTCAATAACATATGCATATCCTTCCGAGACTTCAACATCACGCCAGAATGTAGAGACTCCTTCTAAATTAATTTGGGTGACAACATGTGCTATTTCATATGGTTCTACATCTATTATATATAACATTCCTGAATTATAATCTAAAACATAAGCATATCCTTGTGTTACATGCAATACATAAACGAATGAATCCGGATCACCAGAATTAACAGTTTTAACTACCGATGCTGTTTCAGGTATTTCGACATCAATTATATGTAGTAAGGCATAAGAAGTAGGAGCAGTATATACATAATTATTATCAAAACAAACTCGATGACCACTCAACAAATAATCCACTGATTTAATAATTTCAGCATCTTCAGGAGGAGTTATATCTACTATATTAAGTTTTAGTCCAGATGAAGTATATTCTAATACATATGCGTATTCATCTGATGAATCCACACCTTCAAACCCATGATTATCTGTGGGTTCAATAAACTTTGCTAAAAATGGAGATTCTGGTTGCTCGACATTAATTATATATAACCCATATGCAGCAATATAGGCATAACTGTTTTTAACTTTAATATTTTCAGGAAATCCCAAAGTATCAAAATAACTAACCGAATGTGCTGACTCAGGAGGATCGACATCTATAATATTCATACCACCGTCTTGGCGACCAGTCACATAAGCATAACCATTCAATGTATCGATTTCTTTAGTATCCGGTAGACCAATTGGAATCGAGTTGACCTCATAGGCGGATTCAGGAATACTAATATTAAATATCCTTAAATAATGAGCAAGATTATCATAAATTCCATCAGGAAAATAAAGGTAATTTCCATCAATTGCACAATCCCATACATGGTGCATAGTATTAATAGTATTTACTACAACAGGATTGAAATTAATCTCATCTTCGACAACGGCAGAATATTCCTGGAAAATTGATTCAATGCCTGATGCTGAAATGAGAAGTTTATATTCGCCAGCTGGGGCATTTAGTTCATTTGAAATCCATCCACGGAAGATATATTCATGTTCATTCGGGCCTTCCCCTGCATATTCAAGGAGTACTAAATCATTGAATAATTCCGGAGCCTCAACCATTACAAATGCATCATCCGCATTGTGCCAATAGAGGATAGTCGCTTCAATCAACGCTGATCCACCATTAATAGTTAATCCAGGGCCAACATCAGCATCAATTTTAACCGGATTTAGCGCGTTATCAGTAATGGGTTGTGGTGGGTTCGGGAAGTTAGTTGAGACATCGACAATAAGATAAAAAGCTATATGTCCACCAAAACCAGAAATGTTCATTTGCCAATTACGGGTTTCTTCGGTAACGCCTGTTGATGACCAAATGCGATGGGGTTGTTCTTTGAAATAGGCAATGAAAGGATTGGCGTTTCCAAGCAGTTCCGTTCTATCCCATCTCCACGTGTAACCATCATTATTAAGCAAAACTGAATTATTCGCGAGGACACCTATATTCGGATAAAACATGCTCACGCCAGTATTTGCAGGCAAAACAGCAATCACTCTTGGGTCGAAACCATCAATTCCACTTCCTGGAAAAGGATGACTTAGCCTTATATTCGCCCAGAAGTTGGGAGTGAAGCCGTAGCCCGTGATTTTCAGGACATTCGGGTAATATTTACTGAGCGGGAAATGATAATCCACCGTGCGCTCAGCTGGTGTGACCGTGAAGGTTTTCGCGTCCGGGTCTATAATCGCATCATAGACCGCGACAACTCCTCGATTTGATTCAATCGGGTTCTCGATGCCGGGGACATTGTCATCTGATACCATCTGTGATGGCTCCACCGGCGATTTGCCTCCTGAACATGCGGGAATGATGATGGCAAGCAGGATGAAAAGTATGCTCATCATTAAAATAACACAAAGTTTCCTCATGGGAAACACCTCCATGGATTTGAATGAAAAGAGTTTTAACGCTGGTTAAAATAGTAAAATCAATTTTAGTGATTGTCAAGAAATTTTAATACAAAAGATCCCGGCATCGCTCCTGGAGTTTATTTTCATATCCAAGCATTGAACAGTCGCGATGCCGGGTTACGAATTACGAATTTTAATTCTCGCCCAATATTCGTTCGTCGTATTCGAGTTCTATGCGGAGTTTGTGTTTCGCTTCCTCTTGAGCTAATGCAAGGAATGTTTCGCGGATGCCGGCATCATCGGTTGTACTTGCGAGGTCGTTGTATAGCTTGAACGACTCCTTCTCGCGGTTCATAGCGAGAATGAGAGCCTTCTGGTAATCAAAATCACCTGTCTTGGGCACTTCAGATATGTATTCAGCTATTTTAAGATTCAGGACTTTCTCTTTCGCTTTTAGAAGGAGCTTTCCGCTTTTCACAGCCATTAGCTTTGCCTTATGACTGAGCTCCTCACGCGAGAAATCCTCGAAGACCTTTTTAATCGCGGGATTCTTCATGCGTTTCGCGAGGTCGGAGTAGAAATTGGATGCCTCCTCCTCCTTGGCGATTGCGAAATCGAGTATTTCATCAACGGATTTGAATTGTTTCATTTTGTTATCTCCCATGCGCGTAAGAATATATGAAATATCACTCAACAGTTGTGCAAACCCGACAGAATGTCGGGGGTACTGCCGACTGGAAGTCGGCGTTACATTGCGGGGCGAGGCTTAATGCTCAAAATCGCGTTTCAACTGTTCTATGAAATGTTCAAGGTCTGGAAGCCGCTCCGCATATGCTCTGAATTTTTTTTCGAATTCACCTGCGCGAATCTCATCAAGAACCGATTTCATCCTCTTCATGACATCATCCCCGACAGCCATTTTCCCATTAAGGATACTTCCTATCAGCGCTGACTTTGAGATGATTAAGAAAAGTCCCTCGGGACCATAATCGTGCATTATGTCGATAGTATATTTCAGTTCACGAACGACCGATTCATATGCGCTTTCCGGATCATAGCCGGCATCAATGAGTGTTCTGTACGCCGCGCGCATAAGCTCAACCACGCCACCGCACAGAACCATCTGCTCGGAAAATTGATCCATGATGACCTCATCAGCGATCGATGTCATTCGCAAACCTCCTTTATCAAATCCGAGTGAGCGAGCCAGTGCGATAGCTCTATTTGATGCGTTGCCTGTGAAATCCTGATAAATCGCAATTTCGCAAGCGAGTCCGCTTCCGGATAGATAGAGTTCACGAAGAGCTTTTCCCGGTCCATGAGGAGCGATTACAACACCATCAATGCCATCAGGCAATTCAATTTTCTCATACAGAAACGAATATCCATGAGCAAGGACAAGCATTGAGTTTAGCCACATGCTCTGCCATATATGCTCCTTGAAAACATCACCCTGAACATCATCGGGGATGAGAAGAAAAACAGCATCCGCGATACTCACCGCTTCTGCTATGGTCGCAACGGGAAAGCCATCATCTTTCGCGTTTTGGATATTCTGCGAAACATCCCTGAGTCCGATTGAAACCTTGTATCCTGAATCGCGAAGGCACAGCGCTATTGCGCGCGCGATTGGTCCATAGCCTATGATGGCGATGTTGGAGTCGAGGATTTTCTTGGGAATTTCTTCCTGATTGATTTTCATGGATTATTTACAGGTTGTATTTTACCGCGAAAGCAACATTTTTTGTTACTCGAAGTATAATTTCGTCATTATTATGATTCCGGAAATCGACTTGCATAAATATATCCGCGACAAGAAGAAGGCTTGCGCGATTATCGATATGTTCATCGAGGACATGTCGAAACAGGGATTTCTCACAGTCAGGATTGTACACGGAAAAGGCAAAGGCGATTTTCGGAAAATGATTCATTCGCACCTTTCAAAACATGAGCTGGTCGAGGGTTATGTTCTTTGCGACCCCATGCACGGTGGCGATGGCGCGACTTTTGTTCATTTAAAATCCAAACTTGAAAAATGACAAATTTCATGATTCAGTCTTCCACCTTTCATGCAACCTTGCGATTGATTAACAGCCCATAATATGAAAAAATGAATGATTCTATGCTGGTTTGATTATTTCAAACACCTGGCAATGTGGAGGAAATATGGATCCATCAGCAATATCACAAATTGGACTTCCAACACTTCTTCTCGGCGCAGGGATAGTCGGTATAATAATCAACGCGCTTATCCTTATGTACATCGCGAAACATATGGATATCCCGGATGTTGGCTTCGGTAAATGTTTTATAGCATCGCTGGTTCCGATGATAGCCAACGCGATTACATCATTGACACTGAGAAATCCGACTTTAAAAGGCGATAGAAGTTTTATTATCTCCTCTGCAATCGGCGTGATAATCTCGACCATTTTCATCAAATTCATTCTGAATACAGACTTAGTGCGAGCATTCCTTACATACATCATGATGCTTGTTGTGACAATCATCGTACTTTTCGGATGTTGTTTCTTCGCGGGCGGCTTACCTGTACCAAGTACATGATTTATAAAAATTGCCCTGTTAAAATCGAATTTTACGTCATCTATCAACCTACCGACATGCAGGACGCTTCAATTATCATGATTCATGTGTTTATCCTTTACGCAACTTTACGATTGATTAACTGTCTATAATATGTAAAAATGAATTCATCAATGCTGATTAGATTATTTTAAACATTAGACACTCTGGAGGAATTATGGAACCATCATCTATATCACAAATCGGACTTCCGATGCTACTCGGCGCCGGGATAGTCGGTATAATAATCAACGCTTTGGTCCTCATGTATGCCGCGAATTATATGGATATCCCTGATGCCGATTTCGGCAAATGCTTTATCGCATCTCTGGTCACGATGATAGTCAACGCAATCGCATCAGTACCGCTGAGAAATGCTGCTTTAAGCGGCAGAAGTATTATTATCTCCTTCGCAATTAGCGCGATTATCTCGACAATTTTCATCAAGTTTATTCTGAACACGGAATGGGGGCGAGCATTTTTGACATACATCGTGATGCTTGTCGTGACAATCATAATAGCTTTCGCGTTAGGACTTTGCTGCGCCGGTGGAGCGTGTTTCCTCATGCCGAGACCATGATGGAACCTAAGGTGATGTTGCCGGCAATTATCATGAAATCCACGGGAGATTGTTAATGATATTCATGGTCAATGATATGTTCCCACCAGAGGCTCTTATCCCATCAATATTGATTTTATGGGTGCTTTCCGCGTTTCTTTTCATGCGGGCAGCTAAATATTTGAAAGTTCAAAATGTGAATTTCATAAAAAGTTTATTAAACATTACTGTGATTTTTTTTCTTAACATATTAGTTATTTATTTGATTACTAATTCTTCAAACAGGATTTTGTACCTGCTTAAACTTGAAAAATTGAGTTATTTTATCGGTGCGGCTATTGGAGTGATACCGACCAGATTTATTTTAAAGACGGATTGGAAAAAAGCGATTCTACTGCTTTTAATAACAGTAATTATTGTTCCGATTCTCTTATTTATTTATTATTTTCTATTGATTGGATTCCTCATGCTTTACCAGTTTATTGTAAGCTTGATAATAAAATAGAGACCTTTGTAATATATTATCTAAATGATGTGATTGCGTGATAATTACCCCTCTAAAATCAAAATCTGAGGTGACAAGCCCATGATTTAGACGTTTACAGAAGCGATTATCATTTTTGTCGTGTCACATCTATGTCAGGACAATGGAGATTATTTCCCCATATCCTTACCATAAATAATAAATAGTGTATTAAATGAAATCGAGGCTGACATCATCTATCAGCCAGCCGAAATGCAAAGGCTTGCAATTGTCTATATAATCATAGGTGTCAAGGACAAATTCAATCCTTATCGATTTTCCGTTGTATGATTTCCCAAGGTTGAAAATGCTTTCCGTCATGGCGTAATCGCCAGTCCAGCAATAGAAATAGTCAATCTGAAAAGGATATCGATTTTCTTCATATGGAGGACCGCCGGTTGGAAATACCTGCACGCCGTTAATCCGCACATAGCACATATCCCATGCCATTCTCGCCATTCCAACCGGATCGACATCGATAGTGTGATGAAATCTCAGTTCCAGATTCTGGCTTGACGAAGGCACGCTTATAGCTGGTGAGGAAACATAGCTGACATTCAGATTTTCCTCGTCGCTTCCGGTATCCTCCTCGTAGCACTGACCGCCGTGGGTCGCATCCATGTACCCGTTATACTTGCCCCACCAGTTTCCCCCATGAGCTGTCCAGACATGCGGGAAATTCGTGAAGTCATCGTAAAATATGCCGCTCGTATCGGGATTAACATGTATCGTGAATTTATTATAAAGCGCGTACGGCACTGACGCATCATACGCCGCGACCCAGGCTTCATAATCGCCCTCCAATGCGCCTCCGTCATTGGTTATCGTTGCACTCCACAGCGACATATCGAATTGCGTCATGAATATATCTGCACCGGTAACCGGATTCGACTCGATTATCACATGATCCGCGCTTATATCCTGCCAATCGAGTACCTCGACTACAACATCGATAGACCCGCTCGTTTCATATAGCGTTCCCGACTGCTGAATATCCACTATATCAAACGGTTCCGGAGCGTTGCTTGGCCATGATGCCGTAATTATGAAAGTTGCGCTTATTTCAGACGGGAAATATATTTCGTATGTCTCCGATTTCGTGTATTGATTCGGATTTGCATATCGACCCCATAATTTGCGATTCGGCTCATCCTTCGCAAACGCCCTGAATGGATTAGCAATCGGTGGCGTATTCTTATCGAAGAGCTTCGTGTAATCATCAGCATTTAAGAGCTTTTTCGCCCCCATATTCGTCAGGATTCCCCTGACATCATAGACATCCAAATTCGTCGGATTATCAATTGTCACCTGTACGGTCAGAACTCTTGATGTGGGATCCCATCCGAGTATTGTGAGGTGGATATGGTTCGGGACTATGTATCGAGTCACATTAAAATGCGCTGCGATATCCCTGTTCGGAATTACGTTAAGAACGTTTGAATTCTCATCATAGGAAAAATCGACTGCACCGAGGATAATCGGTTCAGCAAAAGATGTATTCGGTTTGTCCCCGTTTGGACTAATGGGTTCACGAGTGGCTGAGCATCCGAACATTCCCGCAATTGCAATTATTGAAATGATTAATAATACATGGATTCGCATGGCCGCAACCTCCGAATGCGTATTTCAAACATTAAAAGATGCGCTCAGCGCATCTTAATAGTCATACTTTTCATGAAATACTACCATATTTTTCAAGCTTATGGCACTGACTGTCATATTAAAGAACCAAATTCACCAAGTAAACATCACTATCGCCATTTGATGATCGCTGATCGGTCCATGGACCCGGATCGAAATCGACATCATCTCTGAATTCACCGGTCGCAAGCACATAACCTAATGCATCGAATGCTACTCCCCATCCCTCATCTGCCTGTGTACCACCCCATGTGATAGTGCCGACAAATTCGTTACCCGTGAGATTGAACTTGCTCGCGAATGCATCAAAACTGCCATTTGACGAATGTGTCTCGCTTCCTGAACCCGGATTGAAATCGACTCCCGACCCATCAAAGCTACCGACTACAGCGAAATGCGTTGTGCCGACCACTATGTCATGAGCTTCATCGATATTGGAACCACCCCATGTGAGCACCTGGAGGAAATCACCGGAGCTGTTGAACAAGCTCAGGAACGCATCGGAATTACCGTTTGATGTTACTTCGACAATTGTCGCAGGATCCGGATCGAAATCCACTGTCTCCTGAAAGAATCCGGTGACGAAAAGGTTATCCGATGGTCCAAGGGATAATCCAAGCCCCTTGCTGTCGCCAAAACTTCCCCATGACAGCGCCCAGACATAATTGAGATTGGCATCATATTTGGCAAGGAATGTATCGTAACCATCCACCGACTGGTGCTCATCGGCACCCGAACCGGGATCGAAATCGAATCTTGCCATGAATTCTCCCGCGACTACAACATTCCCTGAACCATCAGCTACTATCTCCTCTGCTTCATCTATTCCCCATGAACCAAGTTTGAATGCCGTAACAAAATTGCCGCCCGAATCGAATTTGCTCAGGAATATATCAGATAATCCGGCAGATGTCAGGTTGAATGGTCCTCCACCGGGATCGAAATTTACCGTGCTGTCAAAGTAACCTACCACATAAATGTTTTGAGAATTATTGACACATATTCCGTTGCCGGAATCTACGGAGTCTCCTCCCCATGTTCGTGCCCATTGGAAATCGCCTGTGGAATCGAACTTGCTTATAAAAATATCAGGAGTGTCGCCAACGGATATATGATTATCAATCGCGGTATCCGGATCGAAATCGGATGTTCCGCTGAAGTTTCCTGTAAGAAATACATTGCCGCTTGAGTCAATAAAGATATCCCGTACAATATCGGATAGTGTACCCCCCCATGAGAGACCCCATTCGAAAACGCCGAGCGAATTGAACCTGCAAAGGAAAATATCCTCGAGTCCCGTCGATATATGCTGGTCTTCAGCGTCGCTTGGATCGAGGTCAACCGTACCGCTGAAATTCCCTGCTACATATATTTTTCCCAATGAATCTTTCGCGACACATCGTCCCTCATCGGGACCATTGCCACCCCATGTGAGAGCCCATCCGGCACAAATATCCACTGTAACTTCGCATGTTGCAAAAACTGTAGTGTTTGGAGGATTGCAGCTGTCGGTCGCAGCAAACGCAACGGTCAATGTCGCGGGATCACCGCTTCCCGGGCAGTTGGGATTATCGAATGGACCCACATTATCGAATACACCATTTGGACTTGTCGCATCGATATCGAAATTAGCGCCATCATAATCCCGGTCCACCTGGTACTGAGTTATCGGATTGCCGCCATTAGCGCTGGATGCGCTTACCACAAAATCGATTGTCTGGTGATTCGCTATTCCCGAAATAGGACATGAAGGTGAAACAACATCACCGGTTATCGGACCGCAGCATATATCAACCGTAACATCGCATGTCGCAAAGACAGTAACATTCGGATGCAAACAACTGTCTTTGGCTCTGAATGCAACCGTATAAGTAACGGGTATCGGGTCAGGGCAATTCGGATTTATGAAAGGACCGCAACCCTCGAAAGAGCCTGTTGTGCTCGATGCGTCAACATCGAATGTCACGCCATCATAGTCCCAGTCCGCTTCATATAGAACAATCGGATTGCCGTTATTTGCGCTGGATGCGCTAACCACAAAATCAATTGTTTCATCATCCTTAACTCCGGATATGGGGCATGATGGAGAAACGACCTGACCGGTAATCGGTCCGCAGGGAGGAGCTATAGTCGCTGTGAAAGTCTGATATGTCGCGAACTCGGTAAGGTCGAACATCTGAAGCTGAGTTCCCTCGGGAGAATGAATCAGGGAATCGCCCTCAAGACCCGTGCCCGGTATCCTTGAATCGAGGGCTTTAACGAGTCCTATGTAATCTCCTTGTGGCAGATTGTTCTCGTTTGCGAAAGTTGCAGTGTAGGTTATCGGATCATCCCAGCCATTAGTATGTGTATCAGTTGTTGCAGCTGTGATAATCGTATCGGTCATGCCGGGTACTTCAACCGTAACTGATGCAATATCCGATGATGCCTTTAAATAATTAATATGAGCGGAGTCCGGGAAAGTGTCCGCGACAGTACCCCCATGATTCCAGTCGAAAATATCAATTGTCACCGTTGCCGGATCGCCTCCATACCATATCTGAGGCTCGATCTTTATCTTCCATGCGGCTTTCCGATTGAACTCCGGGATATAGTAAATCGGGTTCAGCCTGTCCGGAAGAGTTGCACTCGCACCATAACCCATCGTAAGATACAGATTGAACTGGGTCTGACCCTCATTGAATATAAGATAAAAGTAATAATCATAAGTACCCATCTCAAAGCGATTATAGCCTCTTTTTTCATAGCAGATTTTGTATGGCAGAATCGCATTATCAGCGGTAACACCGCTCAAATCTGCAGAATAGCCATCAGCATTTAGAATAATTCCCGTATACGCATTAACCTGCATCAGGTTATAGCTCGATGGTGTTGCTCCTATCGGTTTAACCATGAGCGCGACATCGAATAAATCAAGGTCAAGGCGATTTTTCCCCGATGGCGGCAAAACCGGATCTCCCTTTGGGAATGGATGCTTGATCCAGAATCCGAGCGCTATCTCCCCACTCGATGTCAAACCGATATAGCTAACCCTGAGGCAATCTACGCAGGGTCGCGTTGTGAAATACGCTCCTCCGCTCACTACGAATGATTCTCCAAGAGCATTCGTACGCATCGACGTCAACTCGGCATTTGCATTATCCGGTGAAATAACAAGGTTGTAAGCGCCGAGAAGACCAAGCGCAGTGGTGCCATCAAATCCGACAATCGGAATTGATTCCAGCGTATCATCCATCTTTGGCGCTTGTATATCGCCGCTGATTGGGTCTTTTCCGCCTTTCGAACATCCGACCAGACATAGCAGTATCACTGATAATGTGATGAATAATTGTAAAGGTCTCATATGAACTCATCCTCCGATTGCTGCAGCCAGTGCAAACCTCATAAATGAATTTAATTGTCTTTAATTATATCAGAAAAATGAATCGGAAACCTTGGGAAAAGAAATTTTACCGGGGACTGACCCCAACTTTCTCCTCTGCAAACGATGATGAATAGCGGCTTTGCGATGAAATTTTACCGGGGACTGACCCCAAAATAAAAGAAAAATAATAAGTTGATAAGACAGCTTGTTAAAAATACCTTGTTTCGATTATAATTGTATTACCGGTTCATGCGAATGTGTGATGTCTTTTTCCGAATTAGAAAATAACTGGAGGAAAATCTTATGAACCGCATTTGTTCGCTTCCCAAAAATTCCAGGGACTCGCTTAAGCTTTGCCTTTTTATCAAAAAAAGAAATTACCGCGTTTCTCTCTCCATCGCATTTTTGATTCTTCCTTTTCTTCTAACCGGATGCTCCTCCGGTAACTCGCTTATCCCACATGACAATATCCAACCCGATTTCACAAACTCAGTCCCGATTATCGCTCCGACCCAATTCGCTGATGGCTTCTCCGCAACAGGCATGCTCGGAGCTTATGAACTAACCATCGATAAAAATGCGATTTCAGGAGAGTTAGTTCCCATGCGCACTCCAACTCTGGGGCAGAGCTACATCGTGAATGGCGCATCGTTCTTCACGATCACACCATGCGCGACTTGCCTCAAAATCAAAGCTCTCGCATACGATTATCCGTACATCAGAGCTGATTTTCTAATCAGTCATCCGTTCGAAAAAGGCGATCCGTCGAAACCGCCATCATCGACAAACCATCTCGACCTCGATATCTTCGACCCCATCCTGATCGTAGTCCCCGAGGATGAGCCTCCTACCGAGCCGCATCTGATCGATGTCGAAATCTACTCCGAATCATGCGGATACGCCGATGGCTACACGCGGGAACTCGCCGATGTAATCGATAACGAATGGGCATGCCCCTATTTTCTCGTCGTCGATGACAGCGACACAAAAATCTCCACCTGGAACAGATTCGAGATGGGCACTGAAAATCATGAGTTCAGCGCGTGGTTCACCGGTGGACGATTCGAGCTCTTTCTCACTTTCGGATACGGTTTGAGCACCAGAACTTATCTCGACAGATTGAATCCCATCTACTTCAATCCGGAATTCAATCGCAAAGCGCCCTGGAAAGTAAATGTGATCCCACCAGCGCATGGATGGTCCCCTGATAATCGCACCGAGACCCGCGATGTGATAGTCGAAGTATACGACTGGCAGATCGACGCCACTGTCGATCCTAATCTCGATAATCCATCTGATGTTTACGCCGCATCGGATATTGTCGGTGTCGGTATCGAAATTACATACATGTTCAATGAGCTCAAAATATCGACCACCCCCGATGGCACTCACACCGGAAAACCCGATGACCCGTTGATTTACAAAATCCCGATCGCAAACGAAAATCTTCTACAAGGCGGTTACTATCCCGGTTATGTGAAAGTGCTCGATCGACGAGTCCCGCCGCAATCCCCGATTTATGGACAGACCGATTCGATTATCGATGTCCCCGATGGCGTAACGCTGAACTTCACATCCATGCCCGAATTCGCCACATACAAGGTGTTCACGGCTGAGGTATGGTCGAACGATCCTCCCATTGCCGATCTCGATGTGTCCGATTATTTCATCGAATCGGGACGATCAATCCAGATGTTTCCCGGACCCGCCACTGATGACCCGGACGGAAGCATCATCAAATACGAATACGATTTCGATTATTACGAAAGCAACTGGTTCGATGTAAACGCATCCAACACAACTGGCGCGCCGGTAACATCGCCGCCTTTCTACAACACTCAGTTTGGACAAATCACTCGCACAGTCGCCATGCGCGTCTTAGATGATGGCGACCCTCAAAAATCCTCCATCGGCGCCGAAACAATAACGATCTACCCGGCATCGTATAACAGGTGGGTGAGATCATGGGGTGAAGCGATAGGAGATGCTGTTACAGTAGATAATTTGGGTAATGTTTATGTTGCCGGGAGATTTCATGGTACCGTAGATTTCGATCCTGGCGACGGGGTAGATTTTCACAGTGCATCTGATTACATAAACATGTTTCATAGCAAATTTAATTCAAACGGTGATTTTATCTGGGCAAAAACATGGGGGGGATCAGCCGAAGTATATATTGATAGCATAATTTGTGATTCACAAGGTAATTTATACATGACGGGAGCTTTTGACGATCCAACCGACTTTGACCCTGGTCCTGGAGAGGATATTCACGAACCTATTACAGAACTGGGTATCTTTCTTGTGAAATATGCTCCTGATGGTGAATTTGCCTGGGCAAGAACCTGGCCGGAAGGTGGAATATACGGGGGACATTATGATCTTTATAGATTAGCATGCGATTCAAGTGACAATATATTAGTGACAGGACGATTTGAAGGAACCGTTGACTTCGATCCCTCACAAGAAACTGCGCTTAAAACAGCCATCGGTGATTACAGCAATCTATTTTTTACAAAATTTAATTCACAAGGCGAGCATCTCGAGGTTCAAACTATTGGTAATGAAGATGGCGGTTTAGAGTGTTGGTCAATATGCATGGATGAGTCGGATAATTTATATATAACAGGTTGTTTCAGCGGTTTAATTGATTTTGATCCACGAGATGAGTATGAGCTCTGGGGATTAGGACAATTTTGGGGAGATGTATATATAGCTAAATACTCATCCTCTATTGAACCGATTTGGTTCAGGCAGTTTAATTCGGTTATCGGCACCTCTACCGATAGCGGGAAATTCGTTACAGTCAAGGACAATATATTGTACCTTGTGAGTGAAATTGGATCTGGTGATATTGACTTGGATCCGGGTCCAGGAGAAGATTGGAAACCGAAGATAGATGGTTCAGATAATGATGTGTTAAGCAAATTCAATACGGACGGTGATTATATCTGGGGACATCGATTCAGTGGTTTCCGCCATGGGAATGCTGGTTGTGTAATTGACTCTGAAGAAAATGTCTATATCGCTGGTGTTTATCACTGTCGACCCCAATGCCCCGATTTTGACCCTGGTCCTGGAACAGATATTATCATAATTGAAAATGATCCCGGTAATTATGGTAATACTTTTATGACCAAATTTGATTCCTATGGCGGTTATCTCGGAACAAGAACTTTCAGTGGGTCAGATAATGAAGCTTCAGGAATAGCGATAACCAAAGAAGATATAGTTTTTCTTACAGGTTATTTTACACAAACCGTTGATTTCGATCCTACCAGTTATGGAACCGATTTTCAACAAACCGTTGGTAGCGGACGATGGGCATACCTTGTGCGAATGAATTAGTAAATATGAAAAGGCTGGTTGATAAAATACAACCGGCCTTATGTTATTTAACAATAATGATTTAATCAGCTCGTGCTATTTTGATAAACCATAATATTATGATTTGCTTCTAAATCACCATTTCTCGAACCCATAATATATAGAAGTCCTCTATACCTATTTGTTACATCATACCATTGTTTTCCTAAAGCAAAAGCTTCGGGCCAGACAATTTCTGATGAAGCAGGAACATTCCATGCGAAATCTTCTTCAAAAGTGTAATAGCCACTAACAGTTTGCTTTCCAAAATCAACTTGCCTGAGCATATATCCTCTCAAAGTAGGCTGGTACATAAGAACACAGACTGTACCACTATAATGTCCCATTTCAATCCCCTCTCCTGGATTGATATCATGATCTTTGTACAGTCCTGATTTAGCAGATGCAAGATGTATAAGCCCCTTGAAATAATCGCCAGTTCCTGAGCCATCTGCTACATGACCATCACTATAAGTGGTGTTATCATCATCATAATGATAACAATAGATAAAATCATTATCCCAGTCTAAAGCCTGAACCCCAATGTATAAGTTCCAATAATATGTGTTATTGGGGACTGACCCCGACTTTCTCCTCCGCAAACGCTGATGAATAGCGGCTTTGCGATGAAATTTTACCGGGGACTGACCCCAAGAAAAACCAGCTCCTGTCCCCGCGCGAATTTTCGCAATTTTTAAATGGGGACAGGAACTAAATTGATCTTTCCATCTAAAAATCAATATTTTCCACATAGTATATGAAATACTTCGATTCTATTTTCCCAAAAAACCACGAGGGATTTATAAGACTTTCCTCATAACCATAGGTATAGTCCTTATAGGTAACGAAGGTTTCAACCGCATGACTGAATGGCGAATAGCATACGACATTGGGCATGAGATTCTGTCCGGTCGCGGGAACAGTACCAGCAGGGAGATCGTATCTTATTAACTCACTAATGGAACAAAAGGAATCCTCAGGTGTTAATTCAACAATTTCCAGGTTGGCAGTATTTAACGCCTTGGCATAAGCTCCATATGACACGATGAAACTGCCTGAGTTTTCCGAATCTATGGATGGATATGAATGATTGTACGATGCGTAGGATTTTGTACGGACTTTGTATTCAAAAATATTATCATCATAGTACTGAGCGGCATCGATGAACTTGACATGAACATAATTATCTGATGAACCCTGCGGATTTGAAAGATAGGCGATCGCAAGATGCCCCCAGGTATAAGCAATAGATGGCGCGATGTCATTGGTCAGATCGTTCGTGGATGATATGTTGGTGATATCGCCCCAGGGGCTCATATCACTACAGGTAGCCTGGTATAAATCGGTACCCCGAGTAGAAGAATCCTTATAATCCACCCAGACAAGTGTCGCGAAACCCATATTACCCCAAGGAATAGCAGTAGGTGTAACCTGGACATTCGAACCATTATCAGCCACCCATCCATCCTCATTCCATGTGTCGCCATAATCGGTTGATGTCGCCTGGTAGATTCTATAAACCATGATGACCGATTTCCTTGTGTAAATAACCTTCAGTTTGTTTACGTGGAAGAAGATTACCGGATCAACCTCACTCGCGTTGACATCATTGGTTATGCGTTTGACATTCGCCGGATCGAACCCGGTTCCATTAAGGTTCCCGTGCGTCGCGTAAATATATGCATCCGGCGCCACGACTGTTGAATACGCTACATAAATACCTGGATTTGTTCCATATTCACGTACAGTTATAGCGGGATTGAAGTCAGCCTCTGGTGTGTCCGTTATCTGAGTTGTGCTGAGTACTCCATTCCTGTCCCAAATCGCCAGCCAAATGTCTCTCTGATTGTTATCCTCATGCATATAGACCATGTAGAAATATTTCGAGGATGCCGCGATCGAGTGATTCTGACGATCGCTTGTTGAGTCATCATCTATATGTGATGACTGAATCTTATCAGCATCTATTTCGCCTTCAGCATAAACGGGAATTGTGTATATGAACTCTCTTGGTGGCACCGAATTCGTTCGGACTCTCAGCCCGACTTTTTTTTCACCGGGTGATGGAAACAGGATTTCCGGACTCGGAAGTCCGGAACCATCCAGATTGAAAGTAACCCCGTCATAATCGTAATCCCATCTATACTGGAAGAACCTGTGACCGGGATCCATGTAAAACTCGGCATTAATTACTGCTTCCGGCCCGTCTGGTGATGAGTACGCGACCTGGTCTTCAGCTGGTACGAAGAGTTCATTAGGTCCGAAAACACTCATAAATTCCGGATTGCCATAGATAACACTTGAATTCACATAAACAACTTGATATAGAGAGTAATCGCGAATATCGGATGTCTCATATGGGAAACCAACCGGTGACTCCGGAATAGGCATTCGTCCATGCGGTGATGCTAATCCGTTCAATTCGTCTCGTACTGCAAGCAAGCCGTATTGATTCTGAGGACTTTGATTTGAGTTGGTAATCGTAAAGCGATATCTAAGCGGGTCCTGAGGCGTGCCTGTCCCAGCTTCTGGTGTATCAACGATTATCGGCGCATCCTGAAATCCCGGGATGGATAGCTCAAGCTGGCCTACTTTGCTCGATTCGGGGATGCCATCAAGATTCGACGGATCGGGATAATTCGGATCAACAGTCGCGTTGTGCTGCCAGTCAAAAACCTGCACAACAAGATCGCCTGTTGATGTTGGATCCACTGGTGTCAGATTGTTATTCTCCATCCAGTATTCCACGCGCCATGGTTCGGTGCGATGAAACGCGGGCAGGTAATATTGTGGATTCTTCCGATTCGCGAGCACTGCGGACTGTCCATATGAAACATCAGCGACAAAGTAGAATTTAAATTGACCGACATATGGTTCACTCATATTAAAGACTGCGGTTCTGGCTGATGATGCGCCTCCAACTTTCATAACATTCTGTCCGACCGGATTGTTTGGATCAAACGGAGTCGTTGAGTAATCCTCAAAAAATCTCAAAAATGGATTCAAATTGCCGGTGAGATCCTGCCCTCCGACAAAATATCTCGGGTCAGTCGGAAGCTCATCGAAATGCGATGTGTAACCGTCAGCATTCAATACAAAAAACGACACTGTTTGCGCGTCCTCCTCCGTCCCATCAGGTCTCGTAACTTTGATATCCGGAAATGTCTGCTGTGGGAAAAGGGTTTGTCCGATGAAAATCCCGCGGACATCGAAGCCATGAAGGTCGGGACGCGCGGTTATATTATCGAACGGATGTTTCATTCTGAACGCGATATTCAAATTGCCATAGGAATCAAGATAAATGTTATCTACCGTCAGACAATTTGCGCATGGTGAAACTTCGAGGAATTGCGAGAGGTCGGCATCGAAGATGTTTCCAATCGCGGATGCTTGTCTTGGCGGGACAATATCAGCGGTCATTGAGTTTGTATCAACAGCAACCTCCCAAATCCCAAACACCGCCTGATATGTGGTAACCCCTCCAACCGAATGACTTATGATGGGGGAACCATGATATTCAAAGGAATCAGGCATTGACGCTTGATTTTCCACTCCTATCGAATTTGAACCATTCGAACATCCCGCGCAAATTATAAAAATGGCTAACAGGCAAATCACCGATGTAAATTTCATGATTGTTCTAACCTCACAAATCGAAAGTGTATTTGAATTATAGCAAATGCTGATAAAAAGGGGGCAGACACCTTTTCGACAGATAAATAGAGGCTTAGAGAAGGTGTCCGTCCTCTTTTGAATATTTTTCTTTTTTCTCATTTTAACCTATAATCTTGTATTAGCAGTCCAATTTTACATTACTCAAAATATTCGGAGCACAACATGAAAAGATTTATTTATGCGGCTTCACTGATTGTGATATTCCTTGCAGGATGTTCAACCATTAATCCATCCGTTCCGTCGGTTGAATCATTACCATCAGCCGCAGTCGTAAGCAACATTGGTTTACTCGGAGAATACCATCTTGGCATCAACACCACTAACATGACCGCGGATCTGACACCCAGCCGCACCTCCACAATAGGGGAGAGCTTTCTAATCAGCGGGATGTATTATTTCACAGGCGGATTATGCGCTGATTGCCTGAAAATCAAATCTGTAGGAATAGATTTTATGGATTACCTGGTTGTCACTTTCACCCTCAAACATCCGTTCGAAATGGGAAATACATCGCTGCCGCCATCTGGCACAAATCGTCTTGACCTTGATATCTTTGATCCCAGAGTAATTATCCGGAACACCACACTGACACCGATCCAATTTCCTCTTTCAACCACAGCACTGAATCCTGTGAGATTAGCTAATTTTGACGGTTACACTCATGAAATGGCTGACCTTATCGGTTCAGACCTTCTTCTTCCCTTTGTCGCAATACAGGATGATACGCGTGAAATACCTGTAGTTGATACTCATTTCAATCGATTCAGAATGGGCGACAGCAAGGACTTTTCTCTAAGATTTCAGCTCGCTCACGATGAAACATATGAGTTCGATATGTACATAACCTTCGGATATGGCGCAAGCGCGCAATTGGCGCAAAGATTGAATCCGACATACTACAATCCGGAATTCAATCGCAAAGAGGCATGGAAGGTGAACGCGATACCCGCTGGATACTGGGATTCAATGGATAATGTCAATCCTGTAAATGTAATCGTGTATGTTTATGACTGGCAGGCGGGAGCTAATGTCAATCCGAATCTTGTGAATACAACCGATGTCTTTGCTTCATCAGAGATTGCCTTGGTCTCCGCTGAGATTGTCGGTATGACCAATACTCTCCCGGGAGTCTCCATCCCAATTTCGGGAACCGGCACACCCACAGACCCTTTCCTGTTTCACGTTCCAATCGTAAATGAGAACCTTCTTTCTCCCGGTTACTATAATGTACTTGTCAAAGTGCTGGATTCAAGATCCCCCCTGCCTGTAACGGAGAACAGGGATTTTATGATACACACTCCCGATGGCGTATCTCGTCAGCAATATCTTATTCCGGAATATGCCACGTATCAGTACTTTTTAGCTGGAGTTAATTAAGGAAAAATGGGACAGACCAATTTTTTAATAACTGGTTGAAAGCTTTAATAGAAATGCCGGATACCGAAACTTTGGATTTATCGCAGCGAAGAACTCGAACCGGATACCGTGCGGTGATGAGAGATTCATGAAGAGGATGTCCGAGAAGACCGGGGTGAAATATGTTGATCGCAAGCGGGAATGTCCTCCCAAACCAGATAAATAGCGCCTTAGAAAAGGTGTCTGTCCCCTTTTTTGCATCGCTTAAATCGTAGAACGACTCCAGCAATAATAACTTGAACATACCGAGCGGTGGTATCGCCGGACGCCCCATGTCCTTTTTATACATCCTTTCCAATAACCAGTATATCTTCCGC
>Ga0315277_10002034_pt1 | contig 28521 bp, 34 predicted proteins | sample YL17G05_15_MG_FD_203695 | JGI IMG/M metagenome (GOLD analysis project Ga0315277, IMG submission 203695) | Sediment microbial communities from Yellowstone Lake, YNP, Wyoming, USA - YL17G05_15 | ecosystem: Environmental > Aquatic > Freshwater > Lake > Sediment | place: USA: Wyoming | collected... | reverse complement strand
AGGCAAGCCAGATGTGCGATCGAGTAGCGATCATCAACCACGGCAAAATCGTAGCTATCGATACTCCTGAGAAACTTAAGAGGACGCTGGAGAGCCTCCAATCCATAGAAGTCGCCTTCGAAACCGCACCTCCAAATGCTTTGAAAGAGTTGGAAAAACTACCTGAAGTCAGCGAGTTAGTGAAGGAAGGCGACAAGTTCAGATTCTTCACTCGCGATCCGCCCACGGTCTTGGATTCGCTGTGGAAATACTCCCAAGATAACAACCTTAAACTCATCACCGTAAATACTGTCGGCCCGAGTTTGGAAGATGTGTTCGTAAAGCTGACGGGCATCAGACCTGCGACAGCAGAAGAGGAATCTGGAAAATCAGGCCGAAGCGAAGAACAAGGCATAGTTCACAGGAGAAGGAAGCAATGATGAACGCACATTCAAGCCATTATAGCAGAGAGATACGAGTAGCCTGGGCAATCGCTGTAAAGGACATGCGTACCTACTACACGAAGCCCCCGTCTCTTATGTTCGGGATACTGTTCCCCTTCAGCCTTTTCCTCTCATTCAGCATAGGAACGAAGGCACCTCTGGCTGCACAGATCCCAATCCTCGTATCTCAGACGCTTTTCTTTGCTTCCTCTTCAATAGGCCCCGTGGTGATACCAACTGAACGCGCCAATCAGACTTTTGACAGGTTCTTAACATCACCGGTTTCTCTTCTTTCTATCTTAATGGGCAAAACTCTAGCAGGAATAATCTACGGGGCCGGAATCTCCGTCATTCCGGTCTTGGTTGGCATGGCCTTCTTCGGTTTTCAGATAATTAGTCTAGGGGCTTTGTTCGTTTGCTTTTTGCTATCCTCTCTTGCATTCTCGGCCTTGGGAATTATGTTCGCTTCGATTCCGGGTCAGACTCCTGGTCAGGTGATGATGCCTCTCAACTTCGTTCGCATACCCCTACTCTTCATCAGCGGTGTCTACACACCTATCCGAGATCTGCCAGCCTTGATGCAGGTTGTGTCTATGCTTTCACCCTTAACTCACACTGTTGAACTTGCAAGATACGCATCAGGCGGAGAAACCTTCTTTGGTCCAATCCTCAACATAACAATCCTAGCAATATATGTCGCAACTTTCCTCTTAATGGGCATTCGCTTCCACATAATGAACCAGCGTAAGGAGTAACGTGACAATCTGTAAGAAGGGAAAAAGCATTTTGAGAAAAAATATATGGGATCTAACTAAACTAACAGAATTTTCAGAGACTCAAAGAATCAAAAAAGACATCTGCAAAACAAAGTGGTTCAATATTGTCCTTGTTTGTCTCGAAAGTGGCCAAGAGATTCCTTCTCGTCCAGAGCCTTATGACGTATGCTTCTATGTCATTGACGGAAGTGGCACATTCACAGTAGGCAATGAACAAGTTGACTTGCGTCATGGCGGCGCAATTTTTGCTCCGGCGAATGTGGCACGAGGCATAAGAAGCTTGGAACGACTGACCATACTAGGTATACAAGAACCACATTAGGACGGAAATCAATGAATCTTGCCTTAGACGTTCATAATCTGACAGAACAGTTTGGTCATATCCTTGCAGTGGACAATATCTCATTCACAGTCAATCAAGGCGAAATCTTTGGGTTCCTTAGACCCAACGGCGTAGGCAAGACTACAACGATACGAATGCTCACGGGACAGACCAGACCTACCTCGGGCTCCATTGGGGATCCGACAGTCACGTACACCTACGTCATTGACATTGTCGCGTTAGCGTTGTTCACCATCGTATTGGTAGCCGCATCCACCCAGATACTCGAAAAAAGAATCGCTTGATATCGGCTAAATCACTTATGTTCGTAGATCCAACCATAATTCCCGTAGATCTCTCTTATCGGGGCTGAGGCCAAGAAATCGATGAATTTCTCAGACAGCTGCACATTTCTACTATAGGAGATTATGCCGGCTACAGTGCTTCTAAAGACCTGAAGATCTTGAGGAAGCTCGATCACTTCACAAGTGCTTGGCCACACGCCTTGGAATGCGTTCCAGCCGAATATGGCATTAACTTTGTCTGAGTGGATCAGGCTCATGAGGGAACCGCATGCGTCTGCGTGATGGGTGATGTTTCGACGTATCTGGTCGGTTGGTCCTGCTTTGCTCGCCACGTCGTCCCACACGCCCTTCAAGCATCCGTCGACAGCTATTCCTATTCGAACGTCTTTCCTGCAAAGGTCTTGGAGGGAAGCGATCTTTGCCGGGTTTCCAACAGGAACAATTATGACAGACCTTCGATAACCCAGACTCTTTCTTGACCCTTTAAGTATCAATCCTTGATCTTCTGCATCATCCAAAATGTACTCAGCTCCGGAAGAGAAGACGTCGCCTTTTTTGAACTGCGCTATTTCGTTCAAAAGGTCGCCTGGTTTGCCTATCTTCAAGTCGCATTTTACCTTGTAGTCTTTCTCAAAAACAGCTATTGAATCACGAAGAGGCGGAGCAACTGCCCCAGCAGAATACACTTTAAGCTGCCCTTTTTCGGAGTTCATAGACCTTGTCACCAAGCTTACTTGTGACCTCTGATGAATAATAATCTTCCAGACTTACACAAATTGCTTTCGAAACATCTCAAATAATTTGTGATTGACCTTTCCTTGCCTCTACCTCTATCATATGTCTCATCGCAGAACCCGAGAGTTTGAACGTCGACCTGACTAGGGTTTATGGTAGCCCGGGAGAGATTCGAACTCTCGTCGAGGGCTCCAGAGGCCCCTATGCTTGACCGCTACACCACCGGGCTGCAACACACAATCTTACACCAGATTCTAAATATAATAACCTTAGCGTCCAACCTCATGCAAATGCCCGGAGCAAGAGCTTGGATAGGAAATGCAGTGTTGCGGTCGCAGGATCTACTTGACTACCAAGACTGGCAGAGTTACGTGGTGTATCACGCCGTCGGTGACGCTGCCCAGAAGTAGCTCCCTTATCTTGCTTCTTCCCCTCGCGCCGATGACCACCAAGCTGAAATTGCCTTCTTTCGCCGTCTTGATGACCTCTTGAACCACGTGACCTTCCCTGAGCAACGACTCAAATGGCACTCCTTCAGCCCGAGCCCGCTGCTCACCATCCGACAGGACGGCTTTTCCCATCTGCCGCGCGTTGTCAGCTATCTTGGATACTTCTTCAGAGGACATCATCGGCACAATGTTGGGAAGCGATGTCGCAGGTTCAGGCATTATGACAGGTCTAACGTCAACCGTGTACACATGAAGCAAAGTGACCTTTCCACGAAATTTTTTGGCTATCTGAAGCGCCGCGTCCAAAGCTCTCGTGGAATGCTCAGAACCATCAACCGGAACCAAGATTTTCTCAAACAAACCGTTCAACCACCTTACTAATATCAATAGCGTGCTTTCAGGATATAACTTTTCAACTCCCAAAAGAGAAGCGGGGGCCTTAGGTTTTGTGCTGTTGAATTCGCGCCGCAATCATCCGAACCGCACTCTGATACTTTGCTGACACTATGCTCAGCTTCTTTCTCTGCTTGAACACGGCCACTGCTACGATCAGGCTTGCTGCTGCTAGGACTATGAGCATGAGGTTAGGCTGATACTCGTTGACGACCCACGTGCCCTGCACCTGGATCGTGTGGCTTGAATGCGAATAGGTCAGGTAGATGAACACGTATTCAGAGTTCTCGGACACAGTGAAGTTGCCCAAGTCTAGAACTGTTGTGTCCACGCGGATTATCCAGTCGCTGGGGTTGGCGTACAGCAGTGTCCTCGGCAGCGTTATGTTGCAGAAGCCGTGGCCTGAAGAGCCGGATACTGTGAAACTTATCCTCTTCTGGTCGTGGTAAAAGCTGAAGCTGCTTGCAGTCGAGTTCGTGAATATCGGAACGCTGTAAGTGTTTCCTCCATAGTTTGCTTTGCCTTCGTATGCGATCTTGAACAGCAGGTCCTTGATGCTGCTCAGCGAAGTGTTCTCCCACGCCATGAACCGGTAGCCTTTAGACGCGTTGTCCGGCTGAGGCACTGGATACGGCGCATCCATTAGCACGGTGTGTGTCGCGTTTGACCCTCCTATGACTGTTATCTTTAGTTTGCTGAACTCGGACGGGGGCTCATGTTCGCCCGCGCTCATGTTGAAAAGCTGAACGAGCTTGAACCTTATCGGATCAATAGTGTTCTTAAGCGTTTCAGCCGTTGCGCCTTCGAAAGTCAATGACATCCAGTCCTCGCCTGTGCGAAGCTGAACTTGCAGGCTGTTAACGTTTATCTCGGTCTCGTTGAGCAGTTGCAGAGGCAGGGGAAGCATTGAAGGATCAGTCTGGTTCAGAATCCCGCCGACAAAACGCTTTATGCTGTTCGTCTCTGCTTCAAAGTCGCCTTCCGCAACAAAGTCCACCTTGAACCGTCCCTTTCCACCCGTACAGTTGAAAGAAGCAGTCGCAGAGTCCAGCGGTGAGTAGCTCGTGCTCAGAAACGATTCGACTATGTCATGTAGTTCGGGAGCAACCGCATCAGGCAAGAATGGAGTTGCGTCGTTCTTGAATTGTTCAGCATTGGCAGAAAGCCACATGCTCACAAGCGCAGTCTGATCAGCATGCGAGTACGAAGCATTCAAACTGAAGCCTCGAATGTCATATGCTGAGACGTTCGCAATCTTCATTATTGCCTCGCATAGTGCTTGGTCTCCAGCAGGCACAGTTGGCGGAACAAGATTCAGAGCCTTGTTCCAGAAGACGTGGGCGTCGCTTGCCAAGTGCGCTTCGAAGGAAACCGTGTCGCTTGCGTGGTAATAGGTCAGAGTCAATGATCCGCTCTGGATAGAGGAAAGCGTTGACTCCAATACTGCATAAACAGTCGGGCCTGCGTCGTCAGGAAGGGAGCTGCCGCCGAACATTTGGCTCACGGTCATCGCAATAAATCCTGTGAAGTTCCCATTCGCTGTGACATTGTAGCCAACGACTGCACCAATTTCAGTGCTATTAGAGAACAGCGGAGTCTTCACCGTGTCGAACTGCGTGCACTCGATGTAGCCTCCTGTGATATTGTAAAGCGAGCCAGATCCTTGTCCCTGAAGCGCAATTGTATCGTTTACAAGGAAGCTGTCGAGTCCGGTTGCGTTGATCTCCATTCCAAAGTAATTGCCATACATGACTGTGAGGTTGCCTGTGAAACGAAGGTTAGTCCTGTTTCCACTCATGTAAACAACCACGTCGCTGAACGGAAAGCCTGCTGCGCCGCGAAGAGTAATGTTCCCAGTGAGAGCGTTGCCATTGTAGTCCACAAGCATCACGAGGTCAGTGACGTTGAACGGAATCGGAGGCGCCTGCATCTCTCCAGACAGGTCTACGTTCAGCATTCCATCCGCGTAGCGACTGTTCAATGTCAGATCTGTTCCATTCAGTGGAAATTCGCCTGCCATCTCAGGAGTGACTCTTGCTGATGCATCCAATGAAGCGTTCAGTACTCTTTGACCATATTGGAACACAGAGTTTGCAGTCACCGAATCATAGGGCCACTCGCTTGGCATCGCCACGGTGCCGTTTGCTGAGCCGGTGGTCACATTGCCCACGGTTGACAGGCTGATGGTTGCGTTTACTGGCGGGTTTTTTCCGGTAGGATACATGTTTGTCGAGCTTGTTCGTCCCTTGACGCCTACTGTGCCGTTTGGATAGACTGTCAGTTCGATCTGGTCGTCGCTGAACGGCGCATTAAAATCTGTGAAGCTGTATCTGTGCGATAGCACTGCCGTTGACATGGATCCTAACTGGACTGGAGGGTTTACGTTCTTGTCAAAGAGAAGTATGTCTGTCACGTTTGTCGGGCTGAAGTGCTGATAAACGAGCATAGGGCCTGAAAAGTTGAGGTACACCATGCGGCAACCTGCGTCAAAATAGCCTTCTGCGGTCTCAAGAACGGTGATAGCGTTGTATGATCCGTTAGCCACTTCCATCAGCCCGTGTGCTGCTATCTCACAGAACCCTGCTTCAGTGAAGTTCACTTCGACTCCAACGGCCAAATAGTTGAACAAGCCGTCGCCATCAGTGTCGACGCCCATGTCAGAAACGTTTCCCGTGAGGAAGGCGTGTGCTTCAAAATTGTGGTAATCGTAGAGCACAGGGAGAGACACATGGGTGAGCGAGTCTACTGTTTGCCCGCTGTTCAAGCTGATAATCTTCAGTGACCCAATGTATCTGGGGTTTATGTGACTCATGTGAATGGTAGGCCCATAAACGGTCATGTTCACCTGTTGAACGCCCACTTCGTAATGGCCTTCCATGGAAACTTGCACGTTAATCACGTTTGAGGCATTGCCCATCAGGTCTTCGAGTTCAATAGTATAATCGCCGGCTGCTGTGACGTTGAAGCCTACGGTAATCTGGAGATAGTCGAACTTCACATCTCCATCACTGTCAATGCCAGTGTCGGATATTGGCAGAACGAAGCGGGCAGGAGTTTCGAATTCGTCGTAACTGTACGAGCGGCTCAGGGCGGCATTGGTTCTGGAGTCAATCTCGTGCCCTTTGCCATCCGGATCATAACCATAGAGATACAGACTGTGGATTTCAGTAACATTCTGTCCATGCGAAGCGTATATGCTGGAACCGCCCAGAGTAACGTTCACAAACTGCATTCCAAGCGACAATGAAACCATCGTGAAATTATAGACATCCATGTAGTGTTTCACAGAACCTTCCACGTTTGTCAACTGGTACACCGAGACTTCATAGGTGGCAACATCTGAAACGTTCAGCTGCGCACTCACCTGCAGGGATTCAAACAGGCCGTCGCCGTCTAGGTCGATGCCCTGATCGATAACAGTGCCTGTGAATGTTGCTCCAGTATCGAACATGCTGTAATAGTAGATCTGCGACAATGTTGCTCCGTAGAGCGAATCCAACTGGGTATGATCTTGGCTGAAGAGATTCACTCCGATAATGCCTCGAACATTAAGGTGACCTGAACGTATCATGAAGGCACCGTAAGAGATGCTGACATTCCGCAAGCCAGTTCCCAAGTAGGTTTGGTTCGAATGGAGGTCGTAGTAATAGTATCCGCTGGCGTTCAGCGCCATTATCTCGACGCGGTAAGTTCCGGCTGTTGAAACGTTGACCTCGACCAGAACCACTAGCGAGTTGAAAAGGCCATCTATGTCAGTGTCTGTTCCGTAATCGTAAACATGTCCTGTCAGCTCTGCAGTAGTTGATTGACCCGCTGCAGGCAGGGTCATTGGTATTGCAGTGAAAGTTGAAACAAGAATCAAAACAATTGAAGCCAGTGCCAAGGCTTTCTTTGTAGTCATGTCTATCATCTCTGATGGATTCTGCCAATGTCTGTTAATGTTTTATATATAGTTTAGATATTACAAATCCACATTCAGAGGAGAGGTCTGACACACGCGTCTGCTTACTCTTTGCTTCAGAAACCTGATGCGGAGAAAAATGAGAACAGCTCTCTGCATAATAGGAGTGACATTGGCAGCAACGTTCGTAGTCGCGATAGGCGCCACGACAATGCGCTACGCCACAGTCATCAGAGAGATGAATGTGCTCTTCAACGGGCAAGTCATGGTCGTCACGAAGGGCACAATAATAGTCCAGGCAATTCCTATCAACCTCCAAGGTGGCATGCTAAAAGAGAACCTTGCGAATCAAATTGGGAACGTTACGGGAGCTGAAAGAACCATCCCGGTCATACTTGTGACAAACCAAATCGACACAACCAAGAACCTCGACCTTGTTCCTGTGAACTTCACGATAGCGATACCGTTAGGGGATTGGCAATCAGCATTGGGTCCGATTATGTTGAAGGGAAGCACAGGGCGCATGCCGGCCGACGACCTGCAGTATGAGGTTGTGGTAGGCGCTTCATTGGCAGATCAGAACAGCTGGAAAGAAGGATCAAAGATAGCTCTGCGCGGTCATACATTCAATGTCACAGGAGTTCTTGACACGAAGATGGCATTGCTAGGCCGTAGCATTGTCATGCCGCTCAAGATAGCCCAGACCGTCTACACATATCCGAAAAGCGTGAACATAATTGCTGTGAAGCCAGCCCAAGGATTTACGCAAGAACAATTATCGAACAACATAGAACAACAAATAGACAGCGTCGACGCTCTGACACAGCGGGAAAGAAATGACGTAGTTGAGCCAGTTCTTGCTCAAATCGAGACGTGGAACACCGGAATAGAGGCAGTGGTTTTCGTCATAAGCTTGATCCTTGTGATGACGGTCACACTCATGAGCGTTTCAGAGAGACGCCGAGACTTCGCCACGTTGGACGCTATCGGGGCGCCTCTCAGCTACGTTTTTCGTGTCGTCATCTTTGAAACGGTGCTTGTCGGTGTCCTGGGCGGAGTCTTGGGCCTGTTTTTCGGTTCGCTGACAGCCGTGGTTCTGGCCAGCCTATTCACAAGCATTCCGCTGGCTCAGTTCTTCCCCAGCGTTCTCGAGATCGTGCCGCCTCTTTACATGGTTCAAATATTCGTGTCGGTTGTGGCAGTGTGCACTCTTGCTGGCATAATCCCAGCGGCAAATGCAGCTAGAACACGAATTGCTGAGGTTCTGAGGGCTGAATACTGATGCGGGTCAAGACATCAGAGCTGACAAAGAAATATCGCAACGGACCAATTGAAGTCGTGGCAGTCGACGGTGTCAGCATTGAGATTGGAGAGGCAGGGCTAACCGTGATCGTCGGACCGTCTGGTTCTGGAAAGTCGACACTGCTAAGCCTCATCGGATTGAACGATTATCCGACTTCTGGCAGGCTTTTCATCGACGGTTTGGACACTTGCCGTTTGTCAGGCCGCGAACGACGCACGATACGCCTCGCCCGAATGGGATTTGTGTTCCAGACTTTCAACCTGTTGCCCACGCTCAGCGCCGTCGAGAACGTGGAATTACCCATGCTTCTGGCGGGGTTTTCTCGCAAGCAGCAGAGGGAAAAAGCAGAGAGACTTTTGGAGACCGTTGGTTTGAGCCACAGGCTTTCGCACAGACCGAAGCAGTTGAGCATGGGCGAAATGCAGCGCGTTGCGATAGCGCGGGCATTGGCAAATGGTCCTGAACTGATTGTGGCTGATGAACCAACAGGCGAGCTTGACTCACGAACAGGCAAAGAGATCATCGGGCTGCTTTCTGAAATCTGCAAGAAAGAGAAGAAGACGGTGATTGTGGCGACGCACGATGAGAAAGTGGTTGAGGTGGCTGATGCGGTCTACACAATTCAGGATGGCAGACTCGGGAATAGTGCGGATAAGTGAAGATGCTTAGAGAAGAGCGAAATCGGTAAGCTTCACTCTGCCCTTAGGGTCTATCATGACCTCAAACTTTTCAGCCCACGGATGACCTTCAAGATTGATGGGGCAGGTTCCTCGGAAAATCCAGTTGTTACGTTTCTTTTCAACTGTGCTTATGTCAACATGGCTGGTGTTCTTTCGTTTCTTTAGAAAATCGATCACTATCAGTTGCGCGGTTTCTTTTGTGACGTTGTCAGCCATTGACGTTTCCTCCGACCTTTGCGCAGGGTATGTGGGTCAGTCGAGGCATTAAGAGTTATGAACTTGGAATCGTAATCGAAACTTAACATAGTTCAAGAAGCGTACATATAATGGCTGCGGCGATAGACTCAAATCAGCAACGTTCCAAACAGTCATAGCACAGACGCGCATGGAAAACGATTGCTGATGAGCGAGAAAAAACGAATCATTTTTCACGTGGACATGGACCACTTCTTCACGGCTGTAGAGGAAAGGGAACGTCCTGAACTTAGAGGCCAGCCTGTGGTAGTTGGGGCTGATCCGAAAGAAGGAAAAGGAAGGGGCGTTGTCAGCACCTGCAACTATGAAGCGAGAAAGTTCGGCTTAAGGTCTGGCATGCCGATATCAAGGGCCTGGAAACTCTGCTCAGCGGCAGTGTACCTACCTATCAACTACCCACTTTACACAAGAGTCTCAAACGAAATCATGGACATCCTGCGGGGGCTTGCCGACAAGTTTGAGCAGTGGGGGATTGATGAAGCCTTTCTGGACGTTACTGCCAAGGCAAAGGATTACTCAGAGGCTGAAGCTCTGGCACGCCAAGTGAAGCGAGCGATTCTTGACCCGGAGAAGCTGACGTGTTCAATCGGCATTGGCCCGAACAAGCTCGTTGCCAAGATAGCAAGCGACTTCCAGAAGCCCGATGGTCTGACAGTAGTTCGTGAAGAGGATGTTGAGAGGTTCTTGGCTCCGCTGCCAGTCCGCAAGCTCTTGTGGGTCGGGCGGAAGACAGAGGAAAGGTTGGCGACACTTGGAATAAAGACGATAGGGGACTTGGCTCGGTCTGACCCGACTGTGTTGGTGGAACGTTTTAGTGCGATGGGAACGCAGATGTTTCTGATGGCTCACGGATTGGACAGGAGCGAGGTTGAGGAACACGGGGAGATCAAATCGATGAGTCGAGACACGACTTTTGAGGAGGACACGTCCGATCCTATTTTTGTGTACGGAGCCTTAGACATGCTTTCTGCGGAAGTGCACGAGGATGTTATGAGGAATGGCGTCTACTTCAAGACGGTCACGGTCAGGGTGCGGTATGAGAATTTCGAAACGCACACGCATGGAAAGACTTTGCCAGTGATCACGAACAGTCTGGATGAACTGAAAAGGACGGCAAGAGAACTGACGAAACCATTTCTGAGACCTGACAGAAAGATTCGACTTGTGAGCGTCCGCGTGTCCAACTTTACGTCAACAGGGAAACAGAAAACTCTGGTTTGACGCATACCTAGAGGTTCTTTGCCAACGACTGCATGAGCATCTAACTTTTTGCATCGGGATATTGTTCTCTTATTTTCTCGTCAGCTATCTTGGCGATCATGGCGTTTGAGATCAGCACATACTTGACGCCGGTTAGGTCAGCCAGTTCTGCAGGCTTCTGATCTTGAGTAACCAGCAACAGGCCGTTCTTCTTGGCATACTCCACAATATCTTTGTCTTTGGCTCCCTTCAATCCGGCTTCCTGAGCTGTCAGCACATTCCATCCAAGCGTCTCAAAGTATTCTTTCAAGCCAGCGTACATTTCGTCAAGCAGAATCTTCAACTATGCGCCTCCTCGATTCACATGGACGTGTGGGACGTTTAGATATTTAGAGACTGTGCAAGAGCGCGAGTTCTATGCTTGACATGAAACTGGTTCTATGAAATAGCACAAGGACTGGACCGTTTCTTGCCACCGCGCGTAAACCGTGCCATCTTTTGAGTATGCGCGCCCAGAGAAGCATAGTTGCAGATAAGGCAACCGCTGTTAGCGTGACCTGCATCGAACTGATCCATACACCGAAAAGACCGTTCCAAGGAATCCACCTCCAAACGACGTTGTCTGGAGGCAGGCCTTTTCCCCACAGTGCAAAGAACATGATGCCCTGTAGTCCGCCGATTACCAAGACGTTTACTGTGGCCACGAGTCCGTATGATATGTGCTTGTCGCGTTTGGTTTTGTTGGAGCCGAGCCAGTACATGAGCCCGACGATTATTGAGAAGGAAACAAACCTTGCATAGCGCAGACTATTAATAGAGTGTCCATCAGAATGGAATTGTCGGAGGCGTTTTGAGATGGGCGTTAGCAGACGCAAGATTGAGGAGTATTTGGAGAAGTGGCAAGGCCTCTTGAAATTGAAAGACTGGGACATCGCAGTCAAGATGGTTGAGACTGAATGGAGAAAGTCCGGAGACATCAAAGTTGATCTGGAAGACAGGAAAGCTGTTCTCCTGATTAACCAGAACCCGGTAACGTGCGAAAACGTTGAGGAACTGGTGGTTCATGAACTGCTTCATCTGAAACTGCATGGAATGGATCAGATGATCGAGCATCTCATGTCAGCCGTCTACGGCGAGAATGAGGATGATCCGAAGAGAGAGTTTGCCTACACGCAATTCATGATTCTTCTGGAATCAACCGTTGAAGACTTGACCAAAGGCTATCTGACCGCCACAGCGAGCAAAGGAGCACTATCTTTCGGTCGACTGAAAAGGGAAATCGACAAAGAACTTCAATCTAAACAACTACACAAAAAAACCACGGTAAACGCCAAAGGAACCATCGTCCAATAGCCCAAAAACCTTACTAGTTGCGGTCTAGCATAATCTGCAGTTTCAATGACCCCGAATGTTCAGAAAGCAAAAATGGAGTGTAGACTTCACAAATCAGAGTTTACCCATTTTCCAATGCAAGTGGAGATCTCCCGTATTCCCGGCTGACATAGATATCTCCAATTAGAAACGTGGAGAAAGACGCTTATAAACCCAAATAGAAAATACCTCTAGGCGAGAACTATGTCACTCATACCTGATTTTGAGTTAGGCTTTTGGAACGCTTGGATTATTGCGGTTCTAGGTTTTGTTCTCCCTAATATTATCTCTTTCCTATTACCGCGTGCTAACAAAGAAGTTGTGAATAAGAGAATGGGGAAGTTTAAGTGGAGTGAGTTTAGCAAAACTGTCAGAATAGTATTGATAATTACTCAGGTCATAATCATGCCTTTCACAATAATCTACTCTTTCTTCCTGCCCTTGAAGCTAGGCACAGTCTGGTTCTATGTAGGTCTACCCATCAGCATTCTGGGCATTATTATGCCCTTCATGGCTGGAGTCCCCTTTGCTACTGCTCCACTTGATAAACCCATAACCACAGGTGTGTACCGCATTTCAAGAAACCCCGAGTATTTCTCAGTATTCTTACAGTACTTAGGCATAGGCATAAGCGGTCTTTCTTGGGTCTTTATACTATGTGCGGTGGCATGGATAATCTCGTTTCACATTGAGGTAGTACAAAGCGAAGAACCCTCTCTAATTGAGAAGTACGGAGATGCATACAAAGAATATATGAATAGGACTCCAAGATGGATAGGAATACCGAAATCAGGGAAAAAAGAATAATACCATACTCTGTAGTTTATCCCAAGAACTTTGTCAATATTCTTGGTTCTTTCCATTCTTCTCTTAGAATGCTGAATAGATAGTAATCTCTCCATTCTCCTCTATTGTAGACGCATTTTCGGATTGTTCCTTCTTTGTTGAAACCTGCCTTTTCCAAAACACTTTGGGATGCCTTGTTTCTCACATCAGTTATTGCTTGAATCCTTACAAGGTCTTTTGAGAGAAACAAATAGTCAACAACTAACTGAACCGCTTCGGTTCCGTATCCCTTCTTCCGTTCGCTGGGAACAATATCGTAGACGATTTCCATCCATTCGTATGGCTGATTGAACCGATATCCGATAAGCCCTATCTTAGTTCCATCCTTCTTCTGAACGACAAAATCCTTCTGCTCACTCAAAACTGCCCAATTCGAGGGGGGATTGTCAAACCACTTAATCCAGTCTGATTTCGATTGCTGCTCAATAGGGACGTATTCACCCCCGAAGTCAATATTGCTAATGCATTCAACTAGAAAGTCAATGTCATCTCTCTCCCAGACTCTCAGATTCACATTATTGCCTTCAAGCAACTCAATTCACCACTTGAGCCATAGAACTGGTGAGTTCGGGTTCGGCTATAACTTTTCCGCAAAACGGTTCTGCTAACTCTTCGGGACTTGAATGATGGAAGATTTCCTGAATTAATAGCGCATCTCAAAATGGAAGAATCAAGACTTGCTATGGAAAATGGGAAGGTTGTTGTTTCTTAGAGTCATGTCAGTCTACAGGACCGCGAGTAATCTTTGTGTGTTCAGGCAGTATGTCCCATACTTTTGCTTCGATATCACTTAGGGCTGGATGCTTCTTTAGCCCTGCAACTATTTCTCCTTTCAGGAATGCCTCTACTGAGGCATCATCTTTAAACAGGTAGATTCCACCTGCTGATTTTTCAGCCTCATTCACAAGCCAGATCTTCCATAGAAGTCCCTTGACATCGCCACTAGGACCAAATCTAGGGGCATCCTTCAGAAAGGCTTTCCCAAGCTCGGTAAATTGGGCACGGTTTGTCACCTTGAACTTAAAATTTACCTGCAGAATCTTCTTCATTTTTCTTTCCCCTTCAATCTGTTGTTTACTGAAAAGTTGTATTTAACATTTCCTAATACCCCTGAGAGTTAAAAAAACCCGCAAAACCAAAAACTGGCTTAAAAGGACTGATGGAGAATGATTCTAGTGGTGAGGAAATGAACGAAGCCAAACCAGTAAGATGTCAAAGATGCGGAAAACCTTTAGGTTATGTGACTGTGTTGGCAAAAGGTCTAACATCGTTTCAGCAACCTATTCAAAATGCCAAAATAGTTGCTATTTGTATGGAATGTTTCCAGAAGAAAAAATAGTCAACGGGTCAAACTGGCTTAAAAAGAATGATAGAAGTGTGTTCTATTCCCAAAGTGTAGGACAGAAAAATGGTTAAGGTTAAACTCTCATTCAAATATACGAGAGCATGAAGGTGCAAATATGACGTGCGAGGATAAGGGTTTGATTGAGAGATTACAAAAAGACCTAGAGAATCACAAGAATGATTTGCAGACGTGGACTGATTCGCTAGAGGAATTGTCAGAAATTGAAGATGCCTTCAAGACGGACGGAAAACCCGAACTAGATGGAAAAACAATATTGGATATTGGAACGGATTGCGTCAAACCTCTTTACATTGCCCTCAAATTCCACCCCGACAAAATCATCGGAATAAATGAGGAACTCTCCTATTCATATACGTCAGATATCGAACAGAAGTCTAAACTTTTCGCAGAAACTAAGATTGGGTTTTATAATTGTAGTTTATTTGATAAGGAAACACTCAACAGAATCCTTAAGAAGGAAAAAGTGAAAAACGGTTTTAACTTCATTTTGGTGAGCAAAACCTTACACCACTTTAGAACGGGAGAATGTAAAAGAAAGCAAGGTAGAAAGCACAATTGTGCAGAAGTTGAAACTGAAAAGAATTGCATATACAAATTCGAGAAAGAAGTGATTTTTGAGAAGTTACTTGGATTGGGAAAGAGAGTGATAGTTTATGAATTTTTCGACCCAAATGACATAGACAATGACAAAATCAGAGGAAGAGGTGGATACTTCACAACGAAGGAATGGATGGACATATTTGGGTGTCTTTCACGAAACTATGAAGTCGAGTTCATTAAACCAGAACGATTCCATCTCGACAAAGAAGCATTAGATAGGGTTGAGTCGATACTCAGACAAGTAGACTGTATCTGTTTCTACATAGAAGAACAACATGTAAGGGATGCAAAAAACATAAAGAGAAACAGAAAAGAAGGTTAGTCTTGTTCTGGTTGCTTAACCTCTTTCAGATTTGGGTATCTTCTAGCTTCAGCTTTGTCTATAGTGTCACTCTTTCCACGGACAGCCTCAAAAAATGCGTCTAATCCACGCTTAAAATCGTCATAACTGCAAAAGCCTTCTTTCGCTTCTGGCTCAACTGGTTGAACGTCAAGATTTCCGTCCTTATGCATTGCGTACCAATTTCCACACGCTTCACACCTAGAAGGATGGTCGTATAGAAGCTGAAAATCTTCGTTTGTTTCGGGTTGAAAATCTAAGTTCTGGTTTCGTTGCTCTAGCAAGTCACGGAATCTTGAACATACAAAACTGAGAATAGGAGCGGATTGACTTGAGAAGTGCCTCAATGTCTCCGTGATTCGTTGCTCTTTAGCCTTTTGAGACACTAACCACTTGCCAAAAAAGTCTACTTCCTCATGAAGAGTTCAAAGTGAAACATGCGCACTGAATCTAGTTGGTTGGGCAAGGAAATCCACATATAGATGATTGACCAGTGGGAACACGACGCACTGATACGCAGGCTCCGAGAACGAAAAAGTACTTTGAGCAGCCGGTGCTTTTCAGTCATGCTCAAGGTCTCTGTTGCGTGTGAGATGAGGCAGAGCGACAAACCATTTAACCTTGTTCCATACATTTCTGAAAAAGGATGAATGTTATGACAAAGGGCGGCGTTGCATGGGATCTATCTGAAGTCTTCCCAACCACCACAGACCCTCTGATCCAAAAAGCCATTGACGACCTTGTCGCCTTGGCAGAGGCTTTTGCAAAGAAGTACAAAGGAAAAATCAGTGCTCTCTCTGCCAAAGGTCTTCTGAAATGCATCGAGGAGTACGAGGCCTGTCAAACCAAGCTTCAGAACGTATCCCTTTTTGCCATATTGTCCTTTGCAGCAAACATGACCCTGCCAGACACCCAATCGCTGAATGACAAGGCAACCAAGATCGAAGCAAAACTGGGCAAAATGCTGGCTTTCTTCGAGTTAGAAGTTGGAAATCTGGTTTCCAAAAGATCAAAAATCATCTCTGATCCAGCACTGGAGAGCTACAGACACACTTTGGAGAGAATCAAGAGGCAAGTTGCTCATCAATTGTCTGAAGTTGAAGAGCAACTGATAATTGAGAAAGACCAGTTCGGCGTGAAAGCTTGGGAAGAGATACAAGCCAAATGGCTTAACACAAGAATGTTCGAGGTTGAAGTGGAAGGCAAGAAGAAGACTCTCTCATACGGCGAAGCAAACGGTTTACTGTCCCATCCTGACCGAGCTACGAGAGAATCAGCGAACAAGGCAATCTACGGCCTGTTGGGAGAACAAGGAGAGATATTCTCCTCAGCCCTTCGGAACATCTGCAACGACTGGCTAAACGTCTGCGAAAGAAGAAAGTACGATTCTTCTATGCACGGAAGCCTGATAGCGAACGACATCGACAAGCAAACCATCAGCAACCTGTTGAAAACCATAGAGAACCACACTGAACTGTATCGGCGATACCTCAAGCTGAAAGCAGAAATCATGAAGCTGCCGAAACTAGGTTGCCACGACATAGTTGCTCCTTTGCCAGATACCCCCAAAATGAGATTCACCTACAGCAAAGCGAAGGATCTAACCACAAAAGCCTACAGCAAGTTTGACGAAGACTACGCTTTCGCCGTGAAAGACATGTTTGCCAGAAACCACATCGACGCTGCACCAAGATTCGGCAAGCAAAACGGCGCTTTCTGTTATGGCTGGTACAACGGCAAATCTGCATACGTCCTTAGCAACTTCAATGAATCCTTAAAAGATGCATACACTCTCGCTCATGAACTCGGTCACGCTACGCATGACTATTATGCAGAGCGAAGCCAGCCAATTGCAAACCTCAGGATTCCCATGATAGTAGCAGAAACCGCCTCCATATTCGGAGAACTGTTAATGACCGATCTACTGCTCGCCGAAGCAAAATCCAACAAAGAAAAGAAGGCAATCCTCTGCTCAGTCCTCGACGGAGCCGGAATGGTCATCTTCCAAGTGACAGCAAGAACATGGTTTGAACAGAGCCTGTACGAAGCAATCAAACAAGGAGAATACCTAAACTACAAAACCATATGCAAACACTGGACCGCAGCTAGGAACAAAGTCTACGGAGACGACGTCACATGGTTCAAAGAAATGGAAGCAGAGTGGACTATGAAACCTCACTACTACCTTGCTAACTTCAGATTCTACAACTACCCATACGTCTACGCCCAACTGTTCGTCTACGCGCTCTACCAGAAATACCTCAGAGAAGGACAAAAATTTGTTCCAAAATTCAAGAAAGTGCTCTCAGCAGGCAGCAGCATCTCTCCAGTAGAAATCGGCAAAATCGTCGGTCTCGACGTCACCAAACCTGAATTCTGGAAACTCGGCATGAAACAGTTCGAGCATTTCGTCGAGGAACTTGAGAAGATCGCCAAACAAGCGTGAACAGTGCGCGCTTCATCTAACCACTGAAAAGCTAGGAAGCTCATAGCGGAAGAGTTCGAATATGTGACAGACGACAATACGGTGACGGGGCAAACTTTTTCGCAAGCGAAAACAGGAAGCAAACCCCGCAAATCACAGGGTAAATTCCCATTTGCACATACGACCGGGAGATGTTTCCCGCACACTCCCTCCTTCTTCTCTATTGAGCTCGCACGTATCTATCAACTAAGTCGCTCTTATTTACGGCACCAAGTTGCCTGAAGAGGAAATCAAATCTGTCTTCGATTTCAACCGCAATCGCATCGCGCGTCTCTTGCGGCAGGCCCATAATCTCTTTCTTGAATGGACCCAATGCTTTTTTCCTAGTCTTGTAAAGAAATTGCTCTTCGGTTTCGCCTTTCTTAGCCTCGCTTGTGGCATTGACTTTTAGCCATTCATAAATTCTCTTCTTCAAATCGGCCGGAAAGTGCTCTGATTCGTAAATCATGTTCTGGAACTCCGTGGCCAGATGCACTTCAGCAGTCTCGCATTCGGCAAATTTGTTGAAAGCCTCAGGGGGCAGAGTTGATGCTCCATGCTGCACAGCTCCAGCCAACCCATATTCTTTGCGGGCAATTTCAGAAAGAGCTTTCAAGGTTTTGAAGTCAAGGTTTATCTGCGCAATTGAGCCATTAGGCAAGACAACACCGCCATGAGTTGTTCCCGTCTGGACTGAAATCTTGCTTATTCCTACCAGTCCCTTGGATAACCTGTCTCTGAGACCTGCCATAAATGCGTGTAAGTCTTCAGGCGTTGAATTTTGATGCCCTATCTCGCCAATCTCTCCACCCACTGAAATCGTAATCCCTCGCGGCTCAATTCGGCGGATGAACCGAGTGAGTTTTGCGCATACATCATAATTCAAGAACTGTTGTTTTTTCAAATCGAGCTCAGATAGATCAACCAGTGTCGATGAGTCAATGTCGATATTATAGAAACCTGAACTGATTGCATCGGCGATCAAAGACTGCAAAACTTCTATTTCCTTGTCAGGGTTTTCCTGGAATTTGGCAGCATTGACCTGAAAATGGTCTCCTTGGATAAAGATCGGGCCGGAATAGCTTTCCTTTATCGCTGCTGCCAGAACCATGCTTGAATATTCCAGAGGGAGTTGATTGGTGTAACCCATCTCAGACCGGGCAATCTCAAAGATAAATGCGCCCGAATTGTGTTTCTTGGCCACTCTGAATATGCTGCGAGCCAAATCATAAGTCATGCTCCTCAGATTTATCGCAGGAACCGTGAAACCGCCGAATTCGCCCCTGCCGCGGGCCAGATAAAATTCATGGATGCTTGAGGGATAGATTCCCTCTTCGTGGGCGATGTCAAAGATCTTTTGGGCTGACTGCTTCTTTTTCGCCGAATCATCGCACATAATCAATTCCATTACAGTTTTCTCAATATCAAGCGGTTTTCTTCCCATAATGTCTCCCTTCCTCAATTCAATGTTTGAGCTATCCACATCTAATTCTTTCATTTCAATATTAAATTGTTGTGTGCGCTTTTGTGTATGTTAAAGTATGGCAGAGCTGCCCGGCCCTATACCCAAACGGGTTCAGGTCCGTCATACAAAAAATGCGAGAATATCGTGGGCGTAGAAAACGCTTGTCGAGCGTGCGCAGTTCTTTTTCTTATGTCGCATCGGCAGAATCTAGATCTTCAGACAATAAAGGCTTGTCCTAGCAGGTTCGTAATCATAGCGCAACCGCTAGCAAGGTTGCAGGAAAACAACTCCGAGAGCAGAGCGTGCACGCGGACATTAAAAATCGACTCAGTGCGTCGCGCCAGTCCTGCATCGGCAAGCGTGATATTGCCCATGATCAACGGAGGGACTTTTTGTTCACACATCTATTCTTAGCGCGCGCTGAACCTTTATTGCATGTCGCTTTGGCTTATGTAGACGGGCAAAAATAGCTTATACGGGAAATTAGAATAGCAAATGATAGAATCTAAATGGGGGTGAAACAATGGAAAAGAGGAAGTTGGAACTTGCATTCATTGATAAGAGTGGGAAAGTGTACCCATTAGATGAGGCTGCCCGTGAAGATTTGGCTAAGGGTCTTGAAAAAATCTCTAAAGAAATCGCAAAGAGACTGCTATTGCTAAAAGAACAAAGATAGAACCTAGTCTATCCTTTTTCCAAGAAATTCCAAGAGCGCGCGCCTAGTATGAACTCCAAAAGAAACTTGGGAATAAAAAAAGAAGTAGTGATTTCATTTGGCTTATTTTAGTAATTTCATGTTTTCTTCGAGACTCATTGCTAATTTGATTTCGCTCGTGTTCCAAGCCATCCATTTTACAATTTCTGGTTCCATTGAGATTTTTGCAGAGCGTCTGAACTTGAGGCTTCATACACCCAGATCAATAGGTGTTCCAGAACTACAGTCCATGCTCCAACCCTCTTGACTCCATGTGTCTTCTCCAGTCCGCTCAATTTGTCTGGTAATTCTAACGTCATTTTCTTCATTTTCTCATTGTTCAGCGGACAGTTCTCTGCGGAATGTCTGGAAATTATCAAAAATGTGGGCATAATTGCACTCTCGAAAGAAAGAGTCTAGGAAAGTGGGATATAGATCATTTGCATGCGTGAACTCTAGTGTGAGCCTTTAAGGCATAGCCTAAAACCTGTGTGACTCGTTATGTGCGAAAGCGCACGCTAGAGCTAAAGGAGAAACATGAGTAACTTCGGTGCTAAGAAACGAACTCGTTTTTATTAGCATGGATTTGTAAATGTATATTCAAGTGATCTCAAGGATGAGACGAGTTTCCAACTATTTCAGTGAAGAAAAAACACGGGCTATTGCCCTAGAAAAACTTGTGCTAGGACTGAGGCTCTATCGTGGGCTATTCTCAAACTTCTTTGGAGCAAGGGCTCCACTGTTTTGTGGACACAAGCTAACCTATAGGTGCAATCTCAGATGTAAAATGTGCCCCTTCTGGAAAAGATCCAGCACTGATTCTAGCCTAGAGAAGGAAAAAGCAATTCTGAAGCAGATTCATGGCTCGGGTGTTTGTGGGATTGCGTTTGAAGGAGGAGAACCTCTCCTAAGGAATGACTTGGTCGAAATTCTTGCTTTTTCTCGGTCTCTGCCTTTGCAAACAAGCCTAGTTACCAATGGGACTCTCCTCGAATCCAGAATAGATGAAATAGCACCATACATCAGCGGCGCCATCTATGTTTCGTTAGACGGCCTAGAAAAAACCCATGACACCATTAGAGGAGTCAGTGGATGCTTCAAAAAAGCGATAAAAGGCATAATCGCGTCCAAAGAGAAGGCTTCCGTGACAATAAACACAACAATAATGGCAGAGAATCTCTATGAGATAGAAGACATGGTAAATTTGGCAAAGGAATTGAATACAGGAATATCCGTAGCCGTAGCTCACGAGTACTGGAATGCCAATGTGTCTGCACCTGCCGCTGACGAAATTGCTAAGACAGCCAAAAAACTCATCGCGATGAAGAAAAAGGGCTATCCCCTTGTGAATTCAGTCAATTATTTCAAAGTAATGGCAAAAGAAAAAAACTGGAAGTGCAGACCCTGGGCAGCAATTAACGTAGATCCAAATGGAAACTTGGTCCTACCTTGTTATGTTCGTAATGATTATTCAACTAGCGTTTCTGTTCTTGAAACCAACATCAAAACCGCAATCTCTGGATTCAACTGGAAAGAAATACACAACTGCAAAAAATGCAGTCTCCACTGTTATGTAGAGCCTTCCTTGGCACTTTCATGGGATCTTTGGACTTACCTGAATTGGGCGCTTCGAGTAAAGATCTAGAATCTCTAAGAAACTAACTGATTAAGCGCGCGCTAATTGCATTTTTACCTTCTTTTCTGTTTCTTTCCCCCACCAGCTCTTCTCGTTTGATGCCCCTTCGCTTTGTCACGGCGCGCGCTATCGATAGTTTTTCTACGTAGATTCTGTTCTTCATTCATGTTCTGTCACCTCACATTTCAATTGTCAATAGTATCCTTTCCCATATAAGCGCGCAAATTTCGCCTCAAACACACATTTTTATCTTGGAAAATCTAGAGAATGCAGAAAACTTACCGAACCAGACGAATTAGTTAGAACGATAAAAGGGTGAACTGACTGAAGATGAATGGATCGCGAAACTCCGGAAAATGAAAGAAGAGACAGAGAAAGAAATTCGAGATAGCCGCTATGCAGAACAGCACTTACGAGAGAAATACAAAGATGAACCAACAAAAATAGTAGAGCTACTTCGCGCTAAGCTGAAGCTTATATACGACTTGAATGATACGAGACGGTGGTGAAAATGCAAGATGGTTGGGCTTACGGCGTCTCTGCCTGTAAAGTGGGAACAGTTTCTGAAACGTTTGGCCGACGATCACGGAATTGATCTCAACACCGTCGTCAGTGAAATATGTGAGTGGGCCTTTTCCGACCCTGAAAGCAAAGAACAGTTCAAAGTTTGGTTAGATGAGGCTTATCCTCCAAAAGGAGAAGTTGAAGAAGGAGCAAGAGCTGCAGGAGAAGAAGCCGCCGAGGAAGAAGAAGAGCGCGAAGAAGAATCTGAAGAGGAATCCCACGAACACAGAGATTGAAATCACAACGCGCGCTATTTCATCATATCGAGCCAAAGTAGTCATGATTTGGGAAACTGTTCTTTCAGATATGGACAGTTCTTGTCTTCTATACGATCATAATATCCTATTTCCCAACCTTTTGGACTCAATAGGCCGTATTCTGTGCAACCAAGCATCCAAGACATAACGTGTGCTATTTCGACTCTTTCATTTGACTTGAAGTAGCGCTTCTTGACCATTTGCAAGACTAATTTGCTCATTTTGGCTAGGAAGTCACAGAATTCGGCGAACTCTTTTGGTCCAAACTCATCAATTCTTTTCTTAGGAGACCAGGCAACATATTTTTCAAAGGGATGGTTAACGCCTGGATCGACAACAAACTTGTCTTCAGAGAGCAAACTTCCGAGCTTGTAAGCCATCTTACTCCTAATCACTTCTTTAACCTTGGGCTCTACTGAAACACGGTAACTGAAGACAGCTTCATCATCCACGCGGTCTCTAATCAAGAAGTGCTGATTCTTTACACCTCCAACATCTTTCACAAAAGCATAGAAACCGACGAGGACGCTCCTGATGTTGTCTTGCTTACATTTGAAAACCGCTACACACCAATCATCACTTTCCACAGCAGACATCACTCTATCTTCGAATTTCTTACTATAAAACGCTAGCGCGCGCTTGAACCCAAGAAGACCAAGAGGGTCTTTGCAAAAATCTGGCATAGAACGCTTACAGTTCACCCATACACTAACACCTTCAAAAACAAAAGGCTGACTTGAGTATTTATTGGGTCACGTGCCTTGCAGGGGAGAGGTAGCCTTGACCTTATGGTTAAATATATAGCCAGTCAAGATAACATTCGGATTGGGGGAAGAAGTGAATGCAAGAAAGGGCTAAGCGAAAGTGTAAAACTTGTGGAAGACTGTTCATGCCAGACAATGATTTTCAAGGCTTCTGCTCAGACAGGTGCTACCGAGTTTTCAAAGGAGAAATAAAACCAAGTGCCTAGTATAACCTAGCCTTTCGCGCCCATTTAGAGGGTAGGTCTTCTATACAAGTTTAGCGCATGGGTCGTTGCTCTTTATGATAAGTCTTGTTTCTTTGGTTTAGAGCTTTTGCTAGCTCATCAATCTGGTGTTGCTTTATAATTCTATTCTCAGGCCTGGGATTCTGTTTTCGAAATCTTTGGCCTTCTGAGAACTTGGACCGCGCGCGTTCTATGGTTGAAAAATGCTTCTTTTGTCAGGGAACAGCCAAAACAAGCCCGCCAGAATTTGTGCGTGTGTTTATCTAGGCTCTTTTTTTTCTTCCGGCGCTTCTGCTTCTTCTTTCAATTTGGGAATCAGCTTCGTTGCCCATTCTATCTTAGTAGCGTAAGCCTCACGCAATTGTGGAGAAGTGATGGGTTTCCATTTTTGAGCCGCTGCGAGCATTCGACTTTGGGATCTACTAGTCTTGCCTTTTCCTTTGGGCTTTCCTTTCCTCATCGGTTTATAATGTTCAGGTTTCATATTCGATCTCCGCTAGTTCAAGATTAGATACCTAATATATATAGAGGTATTGTTACCTTTCTTAGCGCGCTAAACAGTGCACTGATGGTTTCAACGATGGAAAAAACGCTTACAAAAGAGTGGGGGAACCTTGAGAAACACGCGAGCGTAGTAACAGTGAGGGGCAATTAAGAAACTGGCAACGATGAAAAACAATGAAGCTTGCTGTTCTGGTCTACGAGTATCCCCCAAAGATCGTCGGTGGCTTGGGGACCTACTCGGCTGAAATAACTCGCCAGTTTATTCTGATGGACAATGACGTTACTGTCTTCACGATGAATGATGATGCAAGTAGCCTACCGACGCGTGAGATTTGGCGAGGCATCGAAATTCATCGGCCGCAACACATCGACATTTCTGACTCGTTGCCCGATGTAGTTGCATCAGACATAAAGAAATGGGGTAGTGGGATACATTGGTTCTCGAAAATCCTCGTGTACAATTATCTTAGCGCTGCAAAACTCGTAAATGAGTTGATGAAAAGAGAAGGCATCAAGTTCGACCTTGTCGTTGCTCATGACTGGCTTTCAGCTATAGGGGGAATGGCTGTTAAGAAAGAGACAGGATTGCCTTTTGCTTTCCACGTTCACTCAACAGAGAAAGGAAGAACTCTTGGAAAGGGCTCGGTTACGGTGAGCAACATTGAACTCCACGCCGCCAAGGCGGCTGACCTTATCGTGACAGTTTCTTATGCTATGAAGGACGAGCTGGTAGGCCTCGGATTTCCGAAAGAGAAAATCCAAGTTGCCTACAACGGGGTCGACCCGAAGAAATACGATCCAGCAACAGGAACTCCTGAGCAGATCAAGAAAGTCAGAGCGATGTATGACATCAAAGACGATGACTACATGATTCTTTTCATAGGCAGACTCGTTGGCGTCAAAGGCGTTGACAAGCTTATCATGTCGTTGCCCCACATTCTACAGAAAAATCCAAAGGCGAAGCTTGTGATTGTGGGTCTAGGCGACCTGCAAGAATACCTGATGAATTTGGTCAAAGCGACGAAAATGAGCGATTTCGTGAAGTTCCGTTTCGAGTTCATCCCAGAAGAGGAACGTATCCTTCACTACGCAGCATGCGACGTCGCAGTTTTCCCAAGCTTCTATGAACCCTTCGGAATAGTGGTTCTCGAGGCAATGAGTATGGAGCGGCCAGTCGTCATCGGTGCAGCTGGCATCAGCGGTATGCGGGAGATAGTCGTGTATTGCGGCGAAGAACAGTGCGGTTATCACGTAGATCCAAGCAACCCGTCAGACATAGCATGGGGCATAAACAGCGTCTTGGAAAACGATGAGAAAAGAAAGTGGCTGGGCAAAAACGGCAGACGAAGAGTCCTGAACGAGTTCACGTGGGACAGGATAGCTGAAAAAACACTCGGGCTTTATGAACAGATCATCAAACGCTAAGCTTAACGCGCGCTTCTCTGCGTATTAGTTTGTGTCCCAGTTCGTGCATGTGTGGATGCTGTACTATCCAGTTTCCTTCAAAAGGCATATTTTACAGTAGGGCTTTACACTAAAGCATGAAAGATTGGATCAACAAGCTATTCATTGAACGTTCCGATTTATTCTTGAGACTTCTAAACCAAAGATGGTTGAAAACTGAAGAACTCGTTAATGGAATGACCAAAGTGCTTGATGGTTTTGGGATCGAGTCGGGCAACTTGCTTGATCTGTGCTGTGGAAATGGTCGAGTCTCAATCTACATGGCAGAGAGAGGTTTTAAGACGGTTGGAGTTGACATATCCCGAGCTTTTCTGAAGGATGCAAGAAGAAGGGCGCAGGAACATGGAGTTTCAAATCTAGCAACTTTTCTAGAAGGTGACGTTAGAAAACTGAAAGAGGCTGTCAGTCAAAGGTATTCAGTCCCCTTCGATGTGCTTGTTAATGCTTGGACATCTATCGGCTTCTACGAGGAGGAGGACGACCTGAGCATTTTCAGGCAAGCCCGGGAGCTTTCGAGGGAAGAGGCAATCCTGTTTGTAGCTGAAACGATGCATTCCGAGTACCTGTCTATCAAGTTTGCTCCTGCCTCTTACATGGAGCTAGACCACATTCTCATGTTGGAGAACAGGAAGTATGACCCAATAACATCGCAAGCCACAACCTCTTGGATTTTCTACAACAAACGTGGGCAAGACTTGGAGTTCATAGACAAAGTTGACAGCACACACCACATCTATAGCCTCAGTGAACTCTCTTCTCTCCTACGGAAGGCTGGATGGGAAACAGTTGCATCTTATGGAAACCTGGCAACACTTCAACCGATGAGTCCGTTGACCTACATGAATATCGTGGCAAAAGCCATTTAACCGTGTATGGCAGCCGCGACCTAGTCAAGCTCAACTGATGCTTTTTCCATCGGCGGATGCATCTACACGGTGATCTGGCAACGCGCTAAAAGGGAGTTATGGGCCGAGCGCGCGCTAGAAGTGTGATGAGAACGCAACTAAGCTTGGAAAGCAAGCAAAAATCGACGCGAACAATTCGACAAAGCAACGCCCTAGCGGGCGTTGTGCCACGCGAGATAATGCTGCAACCTGAGCGCAGTTGCTTAACAGATTCTTGGAACTGGGTCCCCTACTGGTCTGGCTATTATTCTTTTGCCTCCTACAGCTGTCTGCATGGCAACACCTTTGAAGTCTGTGGTTGCTTCGCCGATGATTTGTGCTTTTTTCCCGCATTTGGTGGCCCTCAGAAGTTTCAGAATGTTCTTAGCCTTTTCTTTTATCACACCTATTATCATTTTTCCTTCGTTCCCAACTTCAAACGGGTCCAACCCCAGCATTTCACAAGCCGCTCTCACGTCGTCTCTTACTGGAATTTTGTCTTCATGAATTAATATTCCAACGTTTGATTTTTCGCTAATCTCGTTTAGAGCATCAGCTAAACCTCCCCTTGTTGGATCTTTCATCGTAACTATTCCCCCGGCTTCTCCGAGCAACCGTTGAACTAGACGGTTCAAAGGTTGGACATCAGATCTTATCTCGCTTCCAAAGCGTAATCCTTCTTGGGCGGACAACACTGCTAATCCATGATCTCCGACCGTTCCCGACAAGATTATCTTGTCTGTCACCCTGAGGTTTGAGTCGAGGACCCACCGCGTCTTGAAATTGGTCCTATAGCGCCTAACGACTTTGAGGTTCTTCTCTAGAGCGGGCGTTCTTCTACCGATCCCTGAAGTGTTTATTACGCATCCACCTAAGCACCCCTTTTCAACAACCTTGGTGTCCCCGGTAACGATGCCAACACCAGCCTCTTCACACGTGCGTCGCATGCTAGCAAGAATCCTCTCAAAATCCGAAATCAGCAAGCCCTCTTCCAAGATAAAACCACATGCCAAAGCATATGGTTCAGCACCTATAGCAGCAATATCATTCACGGTACCTGATACTGCCAGTCGCCCGATATCGCCGCCCGGAAAGAAAATAGGCTTAACAACATGGGAATCACTCTTCAAAGCTATGTCTCCTACAACAGCCGCATCATCCATTGCTTCAAGAGGAACCTCAGCATCGCATAAGCCGCCGAAATACCTTACGACGTAGTCTTTGATCAAACTATGCATGACTGAGCCGCCGGCACCATGAAGCATCGTTATGTGTTCTGTCTCAGGCATTATTCTACCATCTTGGCCTTCAGCTTTGAATACTAACTCCGAGGGTTGAACATAAACACATCGTGAAGATACAAACCAAAGCTTGCGCACAAACGGAGGCGATAGGCGATTAACGTATGAAGTTTTATTCGTAGAATATGAGGTTTTGTTCCTCCAAGCTTTCGTGAAGCTTATGCACTGCGTCATACACATCTTGTTCTTTCTTCGCTCCCGTGCAAACAAGGTTCCCGCTTGCGAATATCAGTATGACCACCTTGGGCTCGTCCATCCTGTAGATCAACCCTGGAAACTGTTCCGGCTCATACATGGCTTTTCTAAGCGCGCCCATTGCGAGTTCCAGGTCTACCCTTCCGCCTAAGCTTGCAGAAGCAACCATGTTCACAACCTTCAAGTCCGGCTTGCTGATGATGATTATTCCGCCATTTCTCAACTCTTTAACAACCGTCATGACAGCCCTGCGCGCTTCCTGCTCCGATTTGGCGCCTGTACAGACCATTTTTCCAGAATTGAAAATCAGCGTGGCCGTCTTCGGTCTCTTAAGCCTGAAAACCAGTCCTGGAAATTCCGCTGGGTGGTATTCAACTCCAGGAAAACTCTTCACGACCGCGTTTAAGTCAACTTTCTGATTCAAGGTGGCAGCGGCAACGACGTTTTGGATTTTTATAATGGCTTCAGTTTTCGGCATTGAACACCACTTCTTATGGTGCGCGCGCGCATTCGGTGACGCATAAGCTTCCGCTTCTCCCCAGTCGCAACTGCCTTTCACCGCTGAACCAGGTTACTGTACCATTTTTGACGTCAATTACGTCGCCCTCATGCACCGTGTTGATCTGCTGGTTCCATAAACTAATTTTTATTGACCCAGTCTCGTCTCTGATGAGTGCGTTTGATACACAAGCCGTTGTTCCGTATCTTGTGAAGACGATTTTAGATTTTGGAATCTCAAGCACCTCTGCTTTGAGGCTGACCTTTTTCATTCCAACTTTCAAGTCCCCAATCTTGGAGTCTACACCCTCGAAATTCTTGACTGAGGAAATTCTGGCAAAAA
>Ga0315277_10002033_pt1 | contig 28522 bp, 25 predicted proteins | sample YL17G05_15_MG_FD_203695 | JGI IMG/M metagenome (GOLD analysis project Ga0315277, IMG submission 203695) | Sediment microbial communities from Yellowstone Lake, YNP, Wyoming, USA - YL17G05_15 | ecosystem: Environmental > Aquatic > Freshwater > Lake > Sediment | place: USA: Wyoming | collected... | reverse complement strand
TTCCATCCTTGTCTAGGATGCTGGTGACCAGCGTGCACTTGGATGCGCCTTTGTCCTCATTCCTGACCCTGGTCTTGATCCGTACAATCGAAGATACCTTCGAGACCTGGGGTGTCGTGACGTATGTTCCGCAATGGGCGACATGAACCTTGGTTGTCACCAGCAGCCAGGTGTGCCGGTAAATGCCGGAGCCCGAGTACCAACGCGAGTTGGGCTGGCGGGAGTTGTCCACCCTGACGGCGATCAAGTTGTCGTGGCTGCCGAAGTTCAAATGGGGAGTCAGGTCGTAAGCGAAGCTGATGTATCCGAACGGACGTTTGCCGAGATACTGCCCATTGATCCAAACTTCGCTGTTCTCGTAGACGCCGTCGAACTCTATGAGGACCTTCCTGTCCTTGTAGGATTCCGGCAGATGGAATCGCTTCCGGTACCAGCTAATGCCCGTGGGCAGGTAACCACCCGCTCCTCCTGTCGGTTCTTTTTCGTCGTACGGCCCTTCGATGCTCCAGTCATGCGGCAGGTCCAGGCTTCTCCAGCTTGAGTCCGAAGAATCGGGCTGTTGCGCGCCGGGCGCATCGCCCTTGAGGAACTTCCAGCCAAAGTCGAAGCTGTCCCTTATGCGCGGCGCGATACTCTCACTGGAGGGCGTAGCCTGGGCGTCTGCAGTCCCCATAAACTCGAACGTAGTCACCAGCGCTGCCGCACCGACTGCCTGGCCCAGCAAACGGCGACGGGTTATGTGCGTATCAACTCTTGGGCTCATGATGTAATTCCTCCTATGACGGCTTGACCTTGATGAAGACGGCTTCCTGCTTTACATCGTTGTACGTGAAGGCGAGCCAGTCGTTCTTGCTGGTCCTGAGCTTCCAGGCCTCAAAGAAACCTGGCTTTCGGGCTTGAAGTCCGGCCTCCGCTGGCCATAATCCCGAAGGGCTCTTCATCAGGTCTTGACGATTTCGGTGCCGCCTGCGCGATTCAAGCGTCGCAATCCGAAATTGTCAAGACCTGACTCCCATCCGCTTCTATTTTAAACCGGGTGCGGATGCTTGGCAGATTAGTTTGGTACAATGTCGTTGCGCACCCATTCGAGGTTGGAATTCAGCCCAACTGGCAAATTGCTTTTCATCACAGTCTTTCGTGAGTAGAGAGGGGACTTATGGTCTGCGATATCTGTGGAAAGGCTGGAGCACAGATCCGCCATTTGTCGAGAAGTTACGGAAAAGGGGCCAAGCTTTTCGTTATCGAAACCGTACCGATTGTCAGTTGTCCGCACTGTGGAGAAAGCTATCTTACCGCTGAGACTCTGCAGGAAATTGAGCGGATCAAGCTCCACCGCCGCGCCTTATCCGTAGAGCGCTGTATTGCCGTTGCAAACTTCGGATAGTGGCGTTTGAGGGTTGGGTTCGGATGCCTGCTGCTGAAGAGCCCGCAAACTCTTCATCGATGGATGATGATGCGCATGAGTAAGAATGGACGGTGGCAGCGACAGTAAGATGTCAGAAGCAGCCGAGCAGAAGCTATCGACTCACTTGCACTATCGGGAAATAGAAGAAATAGGGGAGCGTCCCCTATTTCAAGAAAGGCGATGTATCTTATACATCGTGGAGCAAACCCCTATGAAGAGAACACAGCTCTACCTTGATGAGGAAATGGCGAGAAAACTAGACTCCCTGAGCCGTCAAAAGGGGACAACTATCTCTGAGTTGGTCAGAACGAGCCTGCGGGAGCGTTACATGGCGGGCAGAGACCTGGACAAGGTTTCCATTGCACGGGAGCTAAGTGGAATCTGGAGAAAGTCGAAGGATTTGAAAGAGATCGACAAGGCAGTTCGGAATCTTCGAAGAGGCTCCCGGCTGAAGGGGTTCCACCTTGTCTGAAATCCTCCTTGATTCCGATGTCATTATCGCTTGGCTGCGGGGTTACGAACCCATCGCCGGAGCCATTTTTGTTCTGCTGGAAAAAGGCCACGGGCTGCTCTGGACGCCGGTATCCATCGCGGAGATATTCACGGGAGTTGCTCATGCAGGGATGCTGCGCCATTGGACACTCAATAAGAAGCACTATCCCATGAAGGACATCCGCCTCCATTCGCCTGATCGGATCCTCTGATCGTTCGGCAGGCTGGCAGCAATGGCAGATCGGAGAATGTGCCTAAACCATTCCCAAGCATCGGGAGCTTTGGAGAACGAATGTAGTGGGATCAGCGATGTACCGTATCCAGTTCCTGCGACGGGTCAAAACGGTCGAATAGATGACCCATCCAAATTACGGCGATCCAAGCCTCCGCGAGAATAACGAGCGCGGCCATCAGCGCGGCCATCGGGATAACAGCAAGACCGATGAGCCAGTGCCCTAGAAAGAAGGCTGCCGCAAAAGCCATTACCGGCGGGAGCGCCGCAAGCACGAGCAGGACGGCTGTCGCTACCATGGTGATCAGGCGCTGACCCGTCGCTTCGATCCCTCTCTGCTGGGCCTTACCCAATTGCATCCAGCCGGGAAACAGTAGGGCTGCCGTATTCTGAATGAGGAGGCCTATCAAGGTGATGCACGGGAATAGAATCGCCGCACCCAATCCGAACGCAAAGCGATGCATCGGCAGCAATCGGGTCTTGTCCAGGCTCGGCAGGACTGCAGCCGAGATAAAAATCAGTGTCCACTCCATAAGCGCTAGGATGACGGCAGGAGCCAGCACCTCGCCAATCACGACGCTCTGCCCAGAAATGGGATAGGTCTTGATCAGATCCACCTGCAAGAGATCGTTTCGCAGGTCGTCGCGCACCATCAGCGGTCCGAGGATGGTGAAAAAACAGGCCAGGGCTCCTGTTGTGAGTCCAATGACAGTCGGCACTGCCTGGCGTTCCCCTTCTTGATCGAAGACCGACAAGCCAATCATAACGAGGAGTGGCACAAGGACGAAGATGCGGATGCGCGCGTGAAAGCCTCCCGCGGATATCAGGTTCTTCCAGAAAAGCGCAACGTGAGGCGATCCCTGGCTCGCCAGTGCGAACGGCGCTCGACGTGCCTTCCCCGTACGGGGTGGCTTGACAGGCAGCCTTCCAGCTCTGACCGCTTCCAACTTCCGTGCGACCTTCTCCGCGCGTTCGATGGAGGCTTCCTCGAAACGTGCATCGCTTCGGATCAGCCAGAGATAGACAACAGCCAGTACGGCGAGGGCAGGTAACAGCCGAAGGAAGAAAGTGCCGGTGTTGGGAGAGAAGGCAGGATGCAGGAGCGTTCTGAACGGCCAAAGAAAAATGAACGCAGGGCCGGATTCTGCAGCCGCAGAGACCCACCGGAGTGCTTCCTGGAGTGTCACCTTCTCAAGGAGGGGAGGCGTGGGGATGAACCACTTCAGCCAGACCGCAATCGAAGCAAGCGTGAGGGCTATCAGCCCAAGTACCCAGGCCTGTCTCCGGAGTCCCGAAACTCCGTGCTCGATGAGGCTCCTCTTGGCCAGCGAAGCGGCCATGTTGTAGCAGGACAGAAAAGAGTAGACCAACCAGAAACTCACCAGCAGGAAGCTTGTATGAGGGAAAAATTGGCCCCGGCCAAAAAACAGAACTGAAACAAAAACCCCGAAGAGGATTCCGAGCTGGGCCTTCGCCAGTCGAAGGCGAAGGAGAGACCGCCGGGAAACCGGTGCGGGAAACAGGAACTGGATTTCCGCCTCGGTGAAAAGAATCCCTCCACCTCCGCCGGGCCACAGCCAAGGCAAAAGCACCACAACCAGCAACAGGACCGCAAATCCCACTTCAGCCAGCGGGAAAAAGCCGGGATCGATTACCTGCGGCAAGCGCGTGTGCGACCTGCCTGGCGAGAAAAACTGCCGCCCCAAGAAAAAGTAGAAGTAGGCGAGACCCACCAGGGCGGACACAAGGTATTTCGGTTGCCGAAGCCGCCGCAGCCGGCTGACCGCCATGTTCTTGTAGGTACAGAGTAGGTAAAAAGAAAAGGCTCGAATCATTTTTCTCAGGGCTCCGCTTCCGCCGTGACATGGAAAAAGATTTCCTCGAGGTTGGTGTCTCCTTTCAGTTCCGGCAGGCTGCGCAGGATGTCATCGATCGAGCTGTGTATGACTTTACGCCCACTCTTAAGGATGAGAACGGTATCGCACAACTCCTCGACAAGGTGGAGCAGGTGGGAGCTAATGATGATCGAAGCCCCTTCGCGCGCGCGTCGTAGGATCGTCGATTTCATGCGCCGTATGCCGATGGGATCAAGTCCAGTCAATGGCTCATCGAAAAACAAAGCCGCCGGCGCGTGGAGAAGACCGCAGGCAATGACGAGCTTCTGCTTCATCCCGCGCGAGAGCTCCGAAGGAATGGCGTCCTTCTTCTCCGATAGTTCCAACTCTTCGAGAAGCTGAGTGGCTTTGATCTCGAAGTCGCGCACGCCGTAGACGCGCGCAGTAAATTGAAGATGCTCCATCACGGTCAAGTAGTCAAACAGGCGCGGCTCATCCGGCATGAACGAGATGAGACGTTTTGCTTCCAGGGGGCTTTCGCGGAGCGAATGGCCGTCGATGCGAATCTCGCCCCGAGTCGGGGGAATGATCCCGACCGCGCAGCGCAGCGTCGTGGTTTTTCCGGCACCATTCGGTCCGACCAAGCCCAGAACCTCGCCGGATTTCACCTGGAAAGAGAGATCTGTGACGGCGGCGACGGTGCCGTAGATCTTCGTCAGCGCAGTGATTTCAATCAAATCATAACCCCCGAAGTAAACGAATCCGTGCCTGACCGGCCAGCTCCTCTCATGCCGGAGCTTACCTAATCATGAAACAACATACCAATATCCTCCGGAGGTGTGGTGACGAACATTTAATCCCGATCTTCGGAGCCGAGCCTTTCCCAGTTGGAATGGATTATTCTCATTGCGACGAGCGCAGAAGAAATGTTGGACACGGATTCACACGGACTTTCACAGATCGGACTCAAAATGGTCACAAGCGGATATCTTTGAAAATCTGTGCAAATCCGTGTCCGAATACTCTGTGGTTGAAAAGAACAAACCCCCCCTTTCGCTAACGCGCGACCGCCTCGGGGCCTCTTATTTCAGGGTAACGACGACCTTTGCGCTGGCTGTATTGTCGGCAGCGTCTTTGACGCGGAACACGATGACATGCTCGCCGGGAGAAAGTCCCGCGATGATGGTATCGAAACTCTCGCTCTCTGAATCCAGAATGCCATCGGCCGAGAGAAGCACGCGCTGTTCGCCGACGTCCACTGCATACCATGCCTCGGAGATCGGGGTTGCGCTATCGCTTGCAGTGAATCGCAGCCGGACCCTGCCGCCGCCCAGGTTTTCGCCTGTTAGTCCGGTGATTGAGGGCGGAGTGTTGTCGATGTCGAAGCGTTCTGTTATTCGTTCGGAGTGCGCGGCCGCATCGGGAGGATTCGAACGTTCATCGCTGGCGACAAGCCTGAGCATGTAGCTCCCATCCGGAAGTGTACGCGTGTCCCAAGAATAGAAATTCTCCTCGATCCTCTCTTTCAAGAGTTTCCAGTCCTTCTCTCCCTCACCGCGGATATACAGGCTGAAAAGCAGATCGTCGTCGTTTGCATCCCGCGCCGTCCAGGTAACCGTTCGATAGCCCTCCTTCATTGTCTGGCGCGGTTGAACCTGAGTAGGCGAGCGCCGGCGTGCCCTTGGCGCCGCCTGCGCCGAGGATGGGTTGCCGCCCGCCATGGCAGGGCCCGCGGGCATGACCTTTTGCATCATTTCGGCCATGGGCATCGCGGTGTAGGCGACGCCGGGAGGCTGCAGCGTCAACACCTCGATACGCGGGGGATCGTTGCGCGGCACATACGCCAGATCGACGGCGTCTATCACCGGCGACTGCTTCGGCTCAGTTGCTGAGAGCACGAGCTTCCATTGAATGAAGCGCGCCGATGGGCTCGTGACGCTTGGCTTCGCTTCGGACCAATCGCTCCAGGTGTTGTCGGGCTTATCGGTGTTACCACTGCGGGTAAAAATCTGTACTTTTCCAGCAGCGTGAACGCGCTCCCGCCAGGTCACACGCCCCCAGCGCGAAAAGGTGACGGTGTCGTGAATCTGAGACTCGTAGGTCCCTTCCCGCGCGTATTCCGACTGAAGTCCGAAGAGGCGTGAAAGATTGCTCGTCACGGCGTACACGGCCGGCCGGACGCGGCTGCGCCAGAGTGCCGTAATCTGGCTCGGCTCGACGCGCGTCAGGGTCGAGCTGTGGACGCCGTCCCTCTCGATTCGATAGATCGCACCCTTGTCCCCTGTGCCTGCGAGCAACGCTCCGTCGGTGCTCAGGGCGAGCGCGAACACGGCCGTCTTTTCGGCCCGCCAAATCTGCCGGGGGGATCCGTCGGGGGCGATGCGAAAGATTTCACTTCCGGGCGTCTCGCTCCTTTCCCTTGAACCCTGGCCGGGAAGGATTGCGCCAGCCTGCGAAATTGCAGCCCGCATCATCTCCGCTGCGGGACTGCTCACGCCTGACAAAGGCAGGCCGGCCATGCTCGGGGGCGGCGGGGACGGAGCTTTTTCATCCTTGCGGCCTATGGCTGCTGCATAGATCGATCCGTCTTCGGCGGCGACGACGGCTGTGATCTCCTTGGCTGAAGTGTCGTAAAGGACGGTTGGCCGCCCATCCGGCAACATGCGATAGATTCTCCCCTGACTTTCGCTTCCGGCGATGAGGTTTCCCTTGGAATCGACCGCGAGACAGCGAATGTGCTTTTCCTGGCTGCTGAAGAATATTTTTCCCGTTGCCTCCGGATCGACCTCGAAGATTTTGCCTCCTTCTCCAGTGGAGACATAAAGGTTCCCTCGAGGGTCGAAGGTCATGCTCCAGATATATTTTTCACCGGGTGTGTAGAAGACCTTGCTCGAGCCGTCAGGCGCGATCCGATAAATCCTTCCGTTGGGCGAGGTGCCTACGTAGAGATTGTCTTTGGCATCGACTGCAAGGGCGTGCACCTCAATCTCGGGAGCATTGAAGAATATTGCCCCTTTGCCGTTTGCGTAGACGTAGACTTTCCCGTCGTTTCCTCCCGCGGCGAACACGCGTCCCTTCGAGTCCTCCGTCACCGCCCAGAAACTGGCGTCGCTTGCCTCATAGAGTCTTTCGAGCTGCGGCGCAATCTGGAGTTGTCCGTCGGAAGTAATCGTAATGCCTGTCGAGGTTCCCTTTTCGAACTCCTCGGCCGTATCCTGCTTCCAAACCTGAGTTACGCTCGCGAGCCCTGTGGCCAGCGCGAGAAAAAACATCAAGACGATAACTCGGATCCATCTCATGACGGCCTCCCTTCAGACGCCGCGTTTCATTGGACGATCAGATTCACTCTCCGGAAGCCTCGGACGACTTGGCTCACCTCTTGTTCCTCGACCAGCATCGGGGATTCGCTGACCCGCGAGATATCGGCTGAAGCCCGGCTGCTGTCCATTACCGAGAGCACCGATAGTGGGAGCGAGGAAAGCAGCCGGCCGCGCACGAAGTATCCGGGAGCCACCTGCGAAAGCTGACAATAAACGCGATCGCCGGCGCGCTCGCGGTTGAGCGTTTCGATTAGCTGCCGGAGCGATCCGTCTCCGCTCGAGCCGTAGATTCGCTCCCTTGCCCTCAGGGTGGCAGCATCGCAGACTATTACCGACAGAATGTCGCCGCGGGTGACATACGGGGGGATCTTCAGCCGAAACGTTCTCACGATGAGGTCGCCTCGATACGGGCGGAGATAAGCGTAGATCAACACCTCATCGCCGGGACGAACCTCGGCCTTCTCGGTCCGCAGCTCTTCGATCGTGGCAAAGCGATGCTCCTCGGCGACCCGGAATGAGATCTCTACGCCAGTAATCTTTGGAGTCTCGTATCCATTATTGAACAGCCTTGAAAAATAGTTGCCGATTTGAGAAGCGGCCTGGAACGACAGCGGAAAGAAAAGGCTGCTTTCTGACGACGTGAATCGATCTCGGATGCGAAGGTCGGGATAGCCTTCGATGCCGATTTTCCCGGTATATTCGATCGTCATCTCGTCGGACTGCTCGAGGCTGCTGAGAATGGATTCGTAGAGGGTTATGTTGAAAAGCATGGGTGTCAGGCTCGGATGCTGGAAGACTTCGTACCGGTATGGCACCAGGCCGCGAAACGGACTCTCGACGTCCACCCGAACCGGGATGGTTTGCGGCCTGATCCCGATCGAGCCCTGGATTGCGGTCAACCGGTCCTGCCGGATCGTGCCTACAATTTCTTGCAGCTCGGCGATCTTGAACGAGGCGTACGAACTGGCAAGCGTCTTCAGGATGGTCGAGCGGGCCATCGGGATGTCGGTCGCTCCAATCTGAAAGAACGGATGGCCGAAAGCTAGAACGCGGTTTCCATCCCTATAGGAGAGGGTGCCGGTCGCATACAGTCCGAGGTCCCCGGAAACCAAAACTGCCGAGACGGGCGACCCGGGAACGAAGTCAGCGGTCCTCTCAGGCCTGAACTCAGTGCTGGAAGCACTTACCCCGCCTCCTTGAACCGCAACGAGATTGTGCTGGCGGAAGAGCGGCGCAAACCGGTCGACGACTTCCTGTCGGAAACCCGTGAAAAAGAGTGGCGTCGGAACCGGTTCGAGAAGGCTGGTTGGCCTCGAAGGATCGTCCGGCGGAATCTTTGCCGGCTGGCCGTCCGTCCCATCAGGCACAGGCCCCTCGAGCGCCAGATCGGAACGTGTCGCTGCGGCTGCACGGCGCGGTTTCTGTTCGTCGATTTTAAAAACCGACAGCATCGACTCAATGGGTGTCAGGCCGGCGATCGGTTCCTTGGCGAATGATCCGAATCGAAGCGAAAGGGCGCCAACCAGACGACTATTGATGTAGGCAGGGCTGCCGCTCATTCCAGCAACAACGCCGGTGAACTCGGGCTTTTCCCCTTTCAGTTGAACAAGGATGATGTCTTGCTTCGGCCCGAGGAGGTTCTTCATGACCCCTAGCACCTCGAAGCCGAACTCTTCAATTTGATCGCCGCGAAATACAGTCCTGATGACGCCTTGCATGCCAGTTTGAACCTCGGCGAGGGACATGACCGGCACCGGCGCCGGAATCGCAGCCGTTTCCGTGCGCTGAAGGGGCGCAGCGCGCGCCACTGTAATGAACTCAGGGCACAGAATGCAGAGCACAGCCAGGACAATAGTTCGCGTCGTCATCTTCGAGTCCCCCTTTCTTGCTCCTGCCGTTTTCGGGGCCTGTGCAAGCGGCTGGGTAATACCGCGTGGTCAGAGTCGTTTCCGTGGCTTATGGGTGTGCGCAGGGAAAAGCCACAGCGATTCGTCTGATGCTCAAAGGTTTCTGCGTAAAGTATAAGCCCAAAGCATCCGGAAAGTGAATCAAGGGACACAATTCTCCCAAAGCTTCAGTCACACGCGGTGCCCCGATCGGCCCAGAGGTCGGAGTAGTGATAATTCAGGCCGGTTAGCAGCGACCAATGAACTGATTACTTCGATGACTTCCTGGAGAACTGCAGGAGTTCCACGGGAACACCATTATCGATGATCATTGCAACTCGAACACCTTCAGAAGGAGAACTTGGTTCTGACCAGATCTCCTTTCCTTCGAGCGCGGCCTCGAGGTCCTCGACCTCAAATGCAATGTGGGGCACGGTCTTAACCAGTTCCGAAACCGAGCAGTCTGGCTCAAAGCGCATCCACTCAACGCCATAGGGACTGTTTTCAAAACCGGACACATACATCTTAAGATGCTTGATGTACCTTTCTCCGGGCCTGGGCGTTTTAGTGGGAATGCCCATGTGGTGATATCGCCAGCCTCGCTCGGCGATAGCCGCAGGAGGTTCATGATCTTTCCGAATCTTTATTGACTGAGAGTCACGGATTTTGCGCTGTTCGTTCGCCATCAATCTCTCCCTTGTCCGACCGTGCCGGCTTTTGGTTTTAGCTGTCGACCCTCAGAAGTATTCGTACTCCTCAGCACGTTTGAGGTGACGGGCCAATCCGCTCCCGTCCTGGATGCCCAGCGAGTCCGTGGCACCTTGCCATTCGGTCAGGCCGGTCCTTCCGGCGGGCTTGGGAGCGGAGCATTGGCGATTCTGCACAAGGCCCTCGATGTCCTCGCGTGCAGCGCGAGGCCAATCCAGGTTATGACAGCGCCAGAGCCACGGCTCCCATAATTCCAGCTTCGTAGCGCAACTGGGCGGCGTTGACATGCAGGTCTGCGGCGGATTCGTTCAGGCAGAACCGCGGAATGGCACGCTTCAACGGCTCCAGGAACAGCGATGGGGGCGCTTCCGAGAGGCCTCCCCCGATGATGACTGCGGCGGGATTCAGCAGGCTCACTGCCGTACCGATTCCGTGGGCGAGGTCTTCGATAACCTCGTCGAGGACCCGCTGTGCTGCAGGATCCTGATCCAGCGCAAGCGCGAAAACATCCTTGCCGCTCACCTGCCTCCCCAGCGCCTCGCTGCCGCGCCGCCCGATCGCATCACCGCAGGCGCAGGCCTCGAGGCAGCCGCGTTTGCCGCAGGTGCAGAGCGGGCCGTCGCGTACGACGATGGTGTGGCCGATCTCGCCGGCCAGGTTGTGCGCGCCACGCAGCAGGCGGCCGCTGGATATGATCCCGCCGCCAATGCCGGTACCGATGTTGATGTAGAGCAAGTCATTGAAGCCGCGCCCCGCGCCGAACCTCCACTCGCCGAGCGTGCCCGCATTCGCGTCGTTATCGACTACCACAGGTGTCTGGAACCGACGTTCCAGCTCATCGCGCAGGGGTATGCCTTCCCAACCCGCAACGTGATGGCTGAGCAGCACGACGCCGCGCTCAAAATCCACAGGTCCGCCAAAACCAACGCCGATCCGTCCTATTTGCATGCCATCGCGGCGTGCGCGCTCCATCAGCTCAGATATGATTTCGCTGATCAGCTCTAACCCGGCCGTCGCCCCGCCTGTGCGATCGGTCTGATGCCGGACTTTGGCGATCAGGGTTCCGTCCTGTGACGCCAACCCGCCTGAGGTATTGGTGCCGCCTACGTCAATCCCAATGACCATGATTCTTGTACTCCTGGTGCATTATAAGATGGGTCTCCAAGAAAAAGGGGACATTCCGAATTTCCCGACTTGCTCAGCTGAATCGGACGGATCAACCCGCGGTTGATCTTTTCTATTCAGCGGAGGAAAGCTGGAAATTCGGAATGTCCCCTTTTTCATTTAGAAGTTCAGCTTCAGGCCGAACTGGATGTTTCGTGATGGGCCGGCGGTTGAGCAGGCCCCGTAGGATGAGCTCGAAGGGCTCGTGTCGGGATCGCGGAAGTTGGCGTGGTTCAGGAAGTTGAACATATTTGCCTCGAACCGCAACTTCATGTTCTCCTTGAGAATGAATTGCTTGCGGAGAGAGAGATCCCACAGGTTGAGCCCTGGCAACTGAATGATCCCGACCCCTGCGGTCCCGCGTCGGGTATCCGGCGCGTCAACGAAAATCTCAGGGAGATGCGATCGAGCGGTATGTGTAACGGATGGGATTGAATTGATTTTGTGGTCTTAGCGGTTGGAACTATAAGCAGACCGGATAGGCCACAAATACGGCAAAGATCAGGAGTTTTTGAAATACAATCCCCCCAGACTAACATCCCCGAGGAGGTGACTTATGAAGCGCAGACTCCTGGCAGGATCCGCCGCTTTCCTGCTCCTGTTGCTCACTCTCCATGCGCAGCAGAGAGTCCCTGTCGATCCGAGTTCCTATGTCGTGGAAAAGAATGTGATGGTCCCCATGCGGGACGGGGTCCGGCTGGCGGCCGATCTGTACTTCCCGGCGCGTAACGGCGTCCGGCTCGAAGGCAAGTTTCCCGCAATTATGGAACGAACTCCTTACAACAAGGACGGCTCCTCCGGATGGGCTACGTACTACGTCACCCGCGGCTATGTCTGCATCGCACAAGACACACGCGGGCGCTATAACTCCGAGGGGATCTGGCACATGATGACCGACGACACCCCGGACGGTTTCGACACGGCCTCCTGGATCGTGAAACAGCCCTGGAGTGACGGCGGCTTCGCTACCATCGGTACATCCTACCCGGGTGGCACGCAGCACGCTCTCGCCATCTCCGATCCGCCAGGCCTGAAGGCCATGGTCCCCGTCGACGCCGTTGCCAACGCGGGCTACTTCGGGATGCGCAATGGCGGAGCCTTCGAGCTGCGCTTCATGAACTGGATCTTCGCCATGACGGCCCCGGCAGGAAGCCGTGCTGCCCGCGATCCCGCTACGCGCGCGATCCTCGAGGAGGCTGGCAAAAATATCCGCCAGTATCTGCTGAATCTGCCCGTGCGCAAAGGCATGACTCCGGTCCGCCTGGCCCCGGAATACGAAGACTGGCTGGTCTTCGCGATGGGTCACGGCGAGAACGACACCTATTGGAAACAGCCGGGGTTCGGCGTCATCGATCAGATGACGTCCTACAAAGACGTGCCTGTCTACCTGATAGGCGGCTGGTATGATTCGTGGGCCCGCCAGACGACTATGACTTACATGGCCCTCACCAAAAATAAGAAGAGCCCGCAGAAAGTGATTCTGGGTCCCTGGATCCACGGAGCGCACACTCGTTCTGCTAACGGGCAGGTGGATTTCGGTCCTGAGGCTGCGATCAACGGGATGGAGTTCCGCCTGCGCTGGTACGACCGCTGGCTCAAGAATATTCAGAACGGTGTGGAGAACGTGGCCCCGGTAAGAATCTTCGTGATGGGCGGCGGAAGCGAAGCGAAGACTGCCGAGGGCCGGCATCTGCACGGCGGCGCGTGGCGCGACGAAAAGGAGTGGCCGCTGGCTCGCACCCGCTTTACCCCATACTACCTGCACGCCGGCGGTTTCCTGAGTCCGGAGAAACCGAAGGAAGTGAAAAGCCAGACCACTTATGATTTCGATCCGCGCGGCCCGGTCCCGACCATCGGCGGGAACATCTCTTCGGGGAACGGCATCATGCTCCAGGGCGCGTGGGATCAGAAGTGCGGCGACCATGTCTGGAACTGCAAGGACTCGCTCCCCCTCTCCGCGCGACGCGACGTTTTAGTTTTCATGACACCGCCCCTGACTGATGATGTGGAGGTGACAGGCCCCATCGACGTAAAGCTCTGGGCCTCGTCTTCCGCGGCCGACACGGACTTTACCGCGAAACTGATCGACGTTCATCCACCGTCAGCGGATTTCCCGGGCGGCATCGACATGAACCTGGAAGACGGCATCATTCGGGCGCGCTTCCGGAACTCCCTCGAGAAGCAGGAGTTCATGAAGCCGGGCACAATCTATGAGTTCACGATTCAGCTTTATCCGACTTCGAATATCTTTAAGGCGGGTCACCGCATCCGGCTGGATGTTTCGAGCAGCAACTTCCCCAGGTTCGATGTGAATCCGAACACGGGAGAGCCCCTCAACGGCCATCGGCGAATGGTCACGGCGACCAATACCATCTATCATGACAGCGGGCATCCCTCGCACGTAATCCTGCCGATCATCCCAAGATAATTGCGGATTGCAGATTGCCAATTTGATTTCTTTAAATCCGCAATCCGCAATTGTGAGACGTGGTGTCCTGAGGTTGAACGATGTAGTATTTGAAGTATGATCCGGATTTTTCAGTTACTTCTCATAGGTGCTGCATTCCTCGCCTTCACCGCGCACGGGGCAGACGAGAGATCATTCGATCCCATGGTTTACGCCAAGGGAGCCGGCGAATGGATTTTGTCCCTTGCGAAGAACCAGAACGGCGCGCTCACCTGGCCGATAAACGATAGCGATCGGAAGGAATCCACATTTGATCTCTACTCGGGAATGCCGGGAGGTATCCTCCTCCTGGCGGAGCTGGGCAAGGACGATCCCGCCGGGCCATTCCGCCAAGCAGTCACGCCAAGTGTGGCCGGTCTCGAAAGTCTCCGGATAGCCGACGCTTGGGCAGTGAAGAGGGGCGACAAGGTTGTAGTCCCTCCAGGTCTATACACGGGCATCGCCGGGGTCGGCTGGCTCTACCTGGAGCTTTTCCGGCTTACCGGAGAGCAGGTTTATCGCGAAAAGGCACGATCAATTGTCTTGCAGCTGTTGACCCGTGATGTAACGCTGGATGGAAGCGCCCTTTGGGATGATAGCAATGACATTATCTCGGGTGCGGCCGGAACCGGCCTTTTCCTGCTCCGCGCGGCTGAGGAATTGAAGGAGTCGCGCGGCGTGGATCTGGCCAGGCGGGCCGGCTACTACCTTGTCTCACAGGCAATCTCAACTCCCACCGGGGTAAAATGGAAGATAAACGAATCTACTCCGCAACTATATCCGAACTTTTCCCACGGCACAGCCGGAGTGGCGTTCTTTCTCCTGCGGCTTTATGAGACCACCCGAGATCAAGGCTTCGTCATGGCCGCACTCGGCGGGGCCCACGAGATGGAAGCAACCGCTGAAATTCAGCGAAAAGGAGACAGGTGCACCTGGTACCACCATGAGGGAGATGGGGAGGACCTCTGGTATGTGAGTTGGTGCCACGGTCCTGCCGGCACGGCCCGGTTGTTTTACGAGTTAACAAAGGTGTTCAAGATCCCCCGCTGGATGAAGTGGGTCGACCGTTCTGCAAACTGGTTGCTCGCGTCGGGCATTCCTGATCCCCCCAAGCCGATCAACGGCTATTGGAACGAAAGTGTCTGCTGCGGCACAGCCGGCGTCGGCGAATTCTTTCTGGACCTTTATCGCGGCACCGGCAAGAAGGAATATCTGCAGGCCGCTGAGAAAATGGCGGCGCATCTGGTGAAGGTGGCAACCAGCACAGATAAGGGATATCACTGGATCCAGGCGGAGCATCGCACGGCGCCTGACAAAAAGGACGCACAGACCGGGTATGCCCAGGGAGCGGCGGGATTCGGGCTCTTCTTCCTGAAGCTTTCCCGCGCTCAGCGTGGAATCCCAACGGGTTGGAGACTACCGGACAACCCTTTTTGAGAATTTACGATTGACGATTTACGATTGACGATTAGATGAAGCGGCGACGGTATCAATCGTCAATCGTCAATCCAAACAGGTAGATATCCCTCCTACCTAGAGGATCGCACAAGTGGTCGCTGTCGCGTTGACAATTGCGGGTTCTGACCCATCAGGGGGGGCCGGGATTCAGGCGGACCTGAAGACGTTCCACCAGTGCGGAGTTTACGGAACCAGCGCCATCACCCTTTTGACGGTTCAAAACACTCAGGGGGTGACCTCGATCGAAATCATGTCTCCCGAACTGGTGAATGCACAGCTGCAAGCCGTGCTGGATGACATTCCTCCTGCTGCGGCAAAGACCGGCGCGCTCGGCAACGCCGAGATCGTCCGCCTGGTTGGTGAGCGTGCTGCCGGCTTTTCTTTTCCTCTCGTCGTCGACCCGGTGATGATCAGCAAGCAGGGTATGTTCCTGCTGAGAAAGGAGGCGGAGACCGCACTTGTGGAAGATCTCATTCCCAAAGCCTTTCTGGTTACCCCAAACCTGCACGAGGCAGCTGAGCTTGCCGGAATCCCGGTAAACGACATCGCAAGCATGGAGGAGGCCGCCAGGAGAATCGCCGCGCTGGGGGCACGCGCCGTACTGGTCAAAGGAGGTCACCTGTCGAGCGAGGCAGTAGATGTGCTTTACTGGAAAGGGGAGATCCGGCATTTCTCGGCAGCGAGAGTTGACACGGTGCACACGCACGGCACGGGCTGCACATACTCCGCGGCCATCACGGCAGGGCTGGCCAAGGGCCGGCCACTGGACGAAGCAGTAGCGACAGCCAAGAAGTTCATCACTCTCGCAATCCGGACTAGTCCCGGACTGGGAAAGGGTTTTGGTCCGGTTAACCACCACGCTGCGATTGACGATTGACGATTTACGATTGGATCGACCCGCCAATGCAATCGTCAATCGTCAATTCATTCTGCTATTCTTTAACGGCATGTCGCGCTCCATCTGTCCTGAGGGATAAAAGAATGGAAGAATCGGTCAAGGATCCAAAGAATCATACGCCGACGAAGGCCTACCAGAATCTTGGGTTCTTGCACAGCAAGGACGCCCGAGTAATCCGAATTCTGAGCGAATACCTCGAGCCCGCCAGCCGGATTCGCTGGCAACATGTCGAAGACACCATCGTCTTCTTCGGCTCGGCACGCGCCATATCCCGTGAAGAAGCGGAGCGACGAATGGCCGCGCTTCGAAACAGAGCTCAATCCAGCGACACGAGGATTCATCCCACACCCGATGAAATCTCGCGTGCCGAACAGGTACTCAAGCTGGCCCGCTATTATGAGGACGCGGTAACCCTCGCACAGCTGGTTGTGCGCTGGGCCAAAACGCTCGACGGTGGTGCGAAGCGCCTCATGGTCTGCTCGGGGGGCGGCCCCGGCATCATGGAGGCCGCAAACCGCGGTGCGCAGGAAGCAGGAGGCCAGTCCATGGGACTTTCCATCAGCCTCCCGATGGAACAAAAGGTTAATCCCTACGTTCCAGAGGAGCTGGCCTTCGAGTTCCACTACTTTTTCATGCGCAAATTCTGGTTTATGTATCTGGCCAAGGCACTGGTGATCTTTCCTGGAGGCTTTGGCACACTGGACGAGGCGTTCGAGGTCCTGACTCTAGTCCAAACCCAAAAGACGCACAAAAAAATGCCTGTTTTGATGTACGGCAGCGAATACTGGAAGGAGGTTCTCAACTTCGAGGCAATGGTGCGCTGGGGCACGATCGCAGCACATGATCTGAACCTTATTCATCTTTCCGATGACCCAGAAGAAGCCTTCCATTACCTGAAATCGGAGCTGACGAGAATCTACAACCTCTAAGAATCAATTTACGATTTACGAATTACGATTGACGATTGGCGTGAGTCGGCATTTCAATCATCAATCGTCAATCGTAAATCGTCAATTCGTTCAACCGGGCACAACGGACCGAGCATCATGGACGACTTTCTGTTGGAGCGCCGTTATGCGGAGGCGCCGCCCTCGCCGAGGGATCACCGACATCCCACCGAGCGGGATCGCGATCGTATTCTCCACAGCTCGGCTTTCCGGCGGCTGCAGGGGAAAACCCAGGTATTCGGCATCGGGCAGGCGGATTTCTACCGCACACGCCTGACCCACAGCATCGAAACCGCGCAGATCGCACGTGCCATCGCTCAGAACATGCTCTTCGAACAGCCACTTCTGGAGCACTGCCTGACGCCTGAGCTGGCGGAGGCCGCGGCGCTGGCTCACGACTTGGGACATCCGCCGTTCGGGCACGCGGGAGAACAGACGCTGGACGCATGCATGCGCGAGGTCAGCAGGCGGGCCCGCCTCAGCGGAAAACGAGTGCAGCGTTTTGAAGGAAACGCGCAGACCTTCCACATCCTGGTCGCGGCCGAGCCGAAGTCACCTGCTTATCCGGGTCTGAACCTCACGAGGGTGACTCTGGCCAGCGTCATGAAGTATCCATATGAGCAGGACATCGGAAACCGGAAGTTCATTTTCGCTTCGGACATGAATACCGCTCGCTGGGCCTTGAGCGGCGGAACCGCAATCATAACCGCCGGGAGGCGGCGGAAGGGTGATCGGCCCCTGACGTCTATCGCCTGCCAGATTCTAGATTGGGCGGATGACTGTGCCTACTCGATCCACGACGTGGAGGATGCGCTGCAGGCGCAGTTTCTTCGTCCCGGGGATCTCGAAGATGCCCAGTTCGCGCGGCGCGTTTCGCAGCACTACGAGGACACGCAGAAAGATGAGGGAGCGCCGCGCCTTGACCGCGCCGAGATGCGTGAGCGCATGCGCGCGCTGGCCGCAAGGATCCGGCCTCTCGAAGGAGTCGACGAGCGGGCTTATCGCAAAGCCATCCTGCGGGACATCCTCAACGACCTGATCACCTCGGTCTCCGTGGAGCCGGTGCCGGGCAGCCGGAGAACGGATTTCTGCTGGCGCCTGGTTGTCCCACCTGAATCCCGTATCCTCTCGCTTCTATGCAAATCAATTATCTGGGAAGCCGTGATCACCGATCCGCGGGTTGCGGCGATGAGCACGAAGGGCAAGGAGATACTTCGCGATCTCTTCCAGTTGCTGCTTGAGGAACTGGTCGAAAAAAAGAGCTACGCTCTTTTCCCGCGCTACTACCGGCCGATCATCGAGCAGTGCATTGGAAAGGGGGAGCTGGAGGCAGCACGCAGCGTATGCAACTTCCTTGCGCTCCTCACGGACATGGACGCCCTGCGACTTCACGCATTGCTACGCGGTTCGAAGGCCTCCTCGATATTCGACCTGATTTAGCAGCCTTCTAAAAGGACAACACGATGACACAAAGGACACAAAAATTTCATTGTGTCCTTTGTGTCATCGTGTTGTCCTTCGATCAATCAGTCAGCTGCTCTATTCCTAGTCCGCCGACGCCTGGGGTGGGAGCTGCGTTGATCGGAAAGGCGCGTCTCCATAGGATGGTGGCCCAAAAGCGAGCGGCCTCTGGGTAAATCAGGGGGGTAGTTTCCACGCGAACCCTGCCCCGTTTGACTGCACGCAGGATCGGGGCCAGATCAGGCTCCGAGTAGATCCAGGTGAAAGTCTTGCCCAACTGCCACAGCAGGTGCACATCCCCATTCCCTACAACCGGCTTCTGATGCTTTTGGGCCATCTTGCGCGCACGGCGGTTGAAATCGATGCCGGGCACATGAAAGCCGGAGTTCTCAATTGCATCGAAGGCGTCGATGTTTTGCTCCAACAAGCCTCGGATGCACACGCGGCCGGGGAAGTAGGGATGAGGCGCGATGGCGAGAGTGTCCTCGCGGGAGCGCTCGCGAATCTTCGCAAGGGTGTTCAGGTGCTCGGAGCCGGTACGGAAGTTGTAGGCCAGGACATGCCGGCCTCCCTCCGTCGAAACCTCCATGCCCGGAATGAGCGTGATCCCCAGGCTCTCCGCGTATTCAGAGAGCTCGCGGCTCCAGATGTCCCGGTTGTGGCAGGTGATGGCCAAAACGTCGTAGCCGAGTCTGGCCGCCTCGGAAATCAGCTGCTCCGGCGAATAGGAACAGACTCTGTAGTCAATCGGATCGAGGCTGCAGTGGGAGTGTAACTCCGCCTTCAGCCACCGTTCCGCCGAAGTCTGCCTGGTTATCACGACGTGCAACCTCCTTCTGGCCCTCACGAGAGAGAAATACAGCTCTACTTTTACCGGGGAAAAAGCTTGGATCAAGCCAATTCAGGGGGATTTGCAGATCCCGGCACAAATACAAGGATAAATGATATCAGTTCCTTCCACCCTCACGCAACCTTGTGGTTCCTCTATTCCTCTCGGGAGCATTCAGGTCCCGTCTGGCAGCCGGGACCTACCGAAGTGGGCGCCGGCCTCGGCCTGATTGCCGGAGCCACGGAGACGCAGAGGACACCGAGCATCTCCGCGCTCATTGTGTCTCAGCGATCCATGGGCATTGCGTTCTTCACGTATTTCTCGAACCAGGAAATCATCTCGTAAAGAGTGTGCTCGGTCGATTCGCGGGCCTGGTAACCGTGGGATTCCAGCGGCAGCGTGACGTAGCGCACCGTCTTCCCGTTGCCCTTTAGAGCGTGATAATAGCGCTCGCTTTGAATCGGGAAGGTCCCTGAATTGTTGTCCGCCTCGCCGTGGATCAGCAGGATTGGAGCATTGATCTTGTTGGCGAACATGAAGGGCGAGACCTTAATGTACAGCTCCGGTGCCTCCCAGATCGTGCGAATCTCGGACTGGAACCCGAACGGCGTCAGGGTGCGATTATAGGCGCCGCTGCGCGCAATCCCCGCCCTGAACAGGTTGCAGTGCGATAGGAGGTTCGCCGTCATAAACGCGCCATAGCTGTGGCCGCCGACGCCGACGCGCTTGGGATCCGTCACCCCCATCTCCGTTGCCTTGTCGATCGCCGCTTTTGCATCGGCCACGATCTGTTCGATGTAAGTGTTGTTCACCGTCTCGGAATCTCCGACCACCGGCATCGCCGCGCTGTCGAGCACGGCGTACCCCTGCGTTAGGAAGAACAGATGGGAGATCCCTTCGATCATGGTGAATCGATATGGGGAGCCGGTCACCTGGCCGGCAGTCCTGGTGTCGGTGTATTCCAGCGGATACGCCCACACCACCGTGGGGAGGCGTTCCCCCTCCCTGTAATCCGGGGGCAGGCATAGCTCGAACCTGAGATCGAGGCCGTCCGGCCGTTTGTAGGTGATGAGCTGCTTCCGGATTTTCCGGACCTGCGGCGTGGGATCCGTGAAATGGGTGAGGGCGTTCTTTAAAGATCCATCCGCGGAGCGCATGAGGACGTTCGGTGGCTCGGCGGGACTTTCATAGCGTGTGAGGAACCTGGAAGCACTGTTGTCGAGGAGTGCGATCACAGACTCGTAGGTTTTCTCCGCGCAGCGAAAGATGCGCTTCGAGTGAAGCGTGGCGAGATCAAACTGGTCCAGAAACGGCCGGTCGCCCTCGGGAGAGCCGCCCAATCCTGTGAGGTATATTGCAGACCCGTTCTGGAGAACGACACGCCTTCCGTTGGGCAATGTCGTTGTCACCGGCGTGCCGGGATTGCCGTAGTGATCCTGTTCGGCGCGGTCCCAGATTTTGCGCGCTGCTTCGCTTGGGTTGTCCATATCGAGCAGCCAGGTTCGCTGCCAGCGTGTCATACGATCGTTTTCCTGGACCAAAGCCATACCCTTCTTTTCGCTCCAGGTGATGTCCCTGAAGCGCCACTGCGTTTTGAGGATCTCGCGCGGCTCATCCTTGAAAGGTGCGCTCTGCCGAAGGATCCGGTCTCGGTGCGGGACTTTCGCGCGAGGATTTCCTTCGTCGAGGGCTTCTACCCAGACCAGCGTCTCGGGTTCGCTCGGCATCCACTCATACTCGCGCGGTCCTACGGGAACTCCGTTGTTTTGTACCTGCTCCTGAAGCGGCAGCTTGGCGAGGGTGTGGACGGCCGCGCCGCTCCGATCCCAGATCTCGACATCCTTCGGGAAATTGGCATGGGTGACCAGGTAGGAATAAGGACGGTGCACACGCGCGGCCAGGATCAGCTTTCCATCCGGCGAAGCCTCCACACTCTGGAAAATTGACGGCTTGCCCACGGGAGTGAATTTCCCCGAAGCAATGTCGACCATCCCAAGTTGTGAGGTGGCGTAATAGTCGAAAAGATCTTCGTCGTGCGAATTCTTCAGCAGGTCCTCAAAAGTCCAGACAGGAGCTTTCTTGCCGTAGTTCTCCTGGACGGTGGGCCCTTTCGGCACTCGGGGCTCTTCCGGGGCTTTGCCTCGGCCTGCGGGAACGGTTTGGACGAGAAGCGTCTGCTGATCCGGCATCCACTGGACCGGCTCCCCATAAGCTGCGTTGATGGCTACTTCGGGAATCTTCCGCGCTTTTCCCGCGGCTGTGTCCAGAACCCAGAGCTCAATGGAGTGCGCGGTAGTGTTCGTAAAAGCCAAATACTTGCCATCGCTGCTCCAGGAACTGGCACGGGTCATTCCCCGGAATCCGGCGCCTCCGGTGTACAGTCCAATCGCGGGATTGGGAGGCAGACTTACCTTTACTGTGCTTCCGTCGGCGATCTTTATTAGCGTCAGGCCGGTGACCGCGCCGCCTCTCTGCCCGGAACGGTGCATGCCGTTGGTGTTCGGATTGATGCGCAATCCTGCCAGGCGAAGCATCGGCTGCCCCAACTCGGCGATGGATGGATAGCGGACGCTCTCAATCAGCAGGATCCGGTCCCTTGCAGGACTGACGGAAACCTGTGGCACTTCGGGTGCGTTGAGAATGTCCAGAACCGCTTTTGGCGGCTTTTGATAGGTGGTGTCCGCGTGGGCGAGCAAGGATAGAACCGGGACAAAAAGCAGCAGAACCACGGCCCATCGAATGGCAAAGGAAAATTGAGCTTTGTTCTTAAGCATGAATCGAACTCCTCGAAGCAGAAAATGCAGTTCAGAAATGAATGCGGCTGCCTGCGAATGGAACGGCATTATAAACCAGGGAGGTACAAAGAGCACAGAGAACTCTGTGATCTCCGATAGCCTGTTAGTCTTGGAGCGATTTCGCGATGATCCTCGCACTTGCTGGGAAATCATCTGCCACGAGTTTCGCGAATCGCACAAAAAGGATGGCCACGAATTACACCAATTACACGAAGGCTTGGAAGGACACGCTTCCGTGGTTCCGTGTGATAAACCAAAAACCATGCACATCTCGCGTTATCATCCTATTCTTGCTGTGGCTCTGTTCATTCTTGCGACATCAGCTGCTATCGTCGCACAGGGCGGCAAGGTCATCATCCGGCTCATCCCCAGGCCGAACCAGACGGCTCACTTCGAAATAACCCAGGAAATGGACTTAGAGGTAGTCTACGAGTGGAACCTCGATGCCTCAGGTAAGACTACATCCAACCCGATGAAGATGGTCTCCTCCAGCCGCAACCAGCTTCATCCCTCAGAGACGCAGAGATCCCTCTCCTCTGTGATTTCTATGCCTTTGTGGCATCCACTTGTTTGCCGAACGGGCTTTTGTTGATAGGATAGCCTGCCAGCAAGTATAGCAAGTCCCCGAGGTGTGGATTTGCGTGTCCTTTCGAGAGGAGAATTGCCATGAAGAAAGCTAAACGCATTCTGGTAGGGCTTAAGACGCCGGAGCACACCGTCGAGCTAACCGACCTCGCTTGCCGCCTGGGCGCGCATAATGCCTCTCTGTTCCTTGTGCACGTCATCGAGCTTCCCGATCCTACTCCGCTCGACGTGGAGGTTCCCGACCTGGAGGAAATGGCCAAGAAGATATTACGCGCGGCAGAGCGGGTGGCGCGGCGCAGCGAGATGAAGATCGGCAGCCTCGTGCTCCGTGCTCACGATGCCGGGGGAGCCCTCCTGGACGAAATGAAGGAGAAAAAAATCGAGCTGGCCGTGCTCGGTTACCATCACCGGCGCACCATCGGGGAAATTCTGCTGGGAACGACGGCACGGTATCTGGCCAGGCACGCTCCTTGCCACCTCTTGTTACACATCCCGCCTCGCAACTAAGAGGGCCTCGGAGAAAGGAGAGTCGCGCACACGGAGCTTGCGAGGCGAGCTCGGGGCGGCTGGAATGCCGCCTGGTCCTTTTCCTGGCCCGGCCATTGGTGTATATGTTTAGTGGTGGGTCCAGGGAAATGAATTTCGAGAAAATCGCCGAAGAGATAATCCGGGAAGCAATGGAGAAGGGAGAATTTGACGATCTCCCCGGCCGCGGCAGGCCCTTGCAGGGTCTCGCGGCTTACTTTGCGACTCCCGAAAGCGTGAGGGTCGGCTATTCTGTTTTAAAGAGTTCCGGATTCGTCCCGGAAGAGGTCGGCCTTCTAAAGGAAATCGAATTGCTGAAAGGCCGGCTGGAAATCTGCTTCGAAGAGTCTCAGAAGGCAAAAATCCAGTCGGAAATTCGCCACCTGCAGCTGAAATACGACCTGATCATCGAATCCTACCGCAAGAGCCGGCGAGCCGGTCAGCGCTGATCCCGCCGCTATCAGAATATAAATCGCAGAGACACAGAGCAGCTCAACCCCGCAAGCAATCTGTCTGCACCATGTTTATGTGGCTGCCGGTCTCCAGACCGGCCTGGGGGGTCTGGAGACCCCCCCGCCACAAGAATTCCTTTCAGAAGTGAAGGAATCCTGCGTGAGCAGCGCAGGGGATACAGGTTTCCGTGCTCTCTGTAGTGTTGATTTAAATTGACATGATTTTGTACATTATGTATAAAACCGTGTTTATGACCCAAAGCGATTACCGGCGCGCGCTGGATGCCGCGATACAGGAGTACGAGCGGCTTTCCCGGCAACGTGCAGAAATCGATCAGCGGCTTGCCCAGCTCGTTCAAACCATCGGCAATCTGTCGCGTCTCTGCAATCTGGCGCCGACCGTTGCGCTCGGGCTCACCGATGCCTGCCGGATGATACTTAAGGTGGCAGGACATCCGCTTACGGTCGCGGAGATTCGAGCTCAGCTCGAGGCGATGGGATTCGACCTTTCCAAATACTCGAACCCCCTCGCCTCAATCCACACCGTGCTTAAGCGGCTGTGCCAGGCAAGCGAGGCAAAGTTCCTGCCGCGAGCCTACGACAAACCCCTCTACTCCTGGAAAAGCCCTGTCCATGTGCTGGTCATTCCCTTCTCGTGCGGCTCGTTACGCCCCGACGCGAAGCAGCAGGCCAAATCTCCAGCGGCAACTGATTAACCATGCTGACTGAAACTGAGACGGATTTTATGAAGCTTGATCTTGTGCGTCGCTTCTATTCTGAGGAGCTGAAGAGTTCCTGCAACCTTCGCTCGGATCCCCTCGTCGAGGCGTTTGCCTCAGTGCCGCGAGAATGCTTTCTGGGACCCGGACCGTGGTGGGTCCGCGGTGCGGAGGCCAGTGTTCAAGGACCCATGTCCTGGGTTACCTCCGACGCCGATCCCCGCCGCGTCTACCACAACATCTCGGTTGCCATCGATCCTTCGCGCAATCTGTTCAACGGACAGCCGGGCTTGCTTGCCACTTGGCTCGACGCTTTGCAGCTTGAGACGGGCTCTCACGTCCTGCACGTCGGCTGCGCCACCGGCTATTACAGTGCGGTGATGGCGCATGTCGTGGGTGCGGCAGGCCGTGTCGTCGCAGTGGAGATCGACGCCGCTCTTGCAGAGCGCGCCCGGGAGAACCTCGCGTACTACGACTGGGTCGAGGTCCGGCAGGCGGACGGAACACAAGCTTATGCCGAGATGTTCGACGCCATTCTTATCAATGCAGGTGCAACCCACCCGCTACCGAGCTGGCTGGACGCATTGCGTCTGGGAGGACGTCTCATAGTACCGCTGACATTTACGGTTGACCAGATGCCCGCCGGAATCGGCAAAGGAGGCGCTCTGCTCATTACCCGGCGGGAAAGTAACTATGATGTCTCATTCCTCACCGTGGTAGCGATCTATTCCTGCGAAGGGGCCCGGGATAAGACTATGAATGACCTACTCCGGGCTGCGTTCACGCGCGGATCGTTTGATGTGCGTCGGCTTCGTCGGGACCTCCACGAGATTTCAACTGCCTGCTGGCTGCATGGCGAATCCTTCTGCTTAAGCAGTTGAATAGCACTTTTGTGAGGGCCCGGAGACCCATCCTCACATATTCCCTCTTGCGCGAAAGAGGATAGAAGAGCGGCGTCGTACAACCTATATCGATCCGGGTTGACGCCTGATCGAAATCTCGCCCGGAGAGATACGTCGCGGAGAAGTCATCCTATGAAGCGCATCATCTTGATTTTGCTCTGTGCGAGTCTTTTGGCGATCTTGCCGGCCGTGCCTGCGAGCGACAAGAAGGAGGAGAAGGTCGACGGCTACCTGGAATGGCGCCGCGGCGATATCATTGTTGCCGACGGGCAGAGGATCCGGACGGATGCATCGACCAAGTTCAAGGGTGCGGGCGATGCCACCAATCCGTCCCGAGTGCCTCTGGGTTGCGAGTTGAAAGCCAAAGGAGTGCGACTCCCCGACGGAGTTATTCTAGCATCCGAGATCGAGGCAAAGCCAGACGGCGCGGCTATGTTCGAAAAGGAAGTCTTGACCCTGACCAACGACATGGAAAAGCGTTAGATCAAGGCTGGCCACGTGTCTGAAGAGTTGAGCCCCGGGAAGAGCAAGGACCTCGGCAGGCTCTACCGCGACGGGGCAAGCGTAGGCCGCGTCCACACCGCTACTGCCCGGCTGGTGCCGCCCTACTTGAAACCCACCGACTTTCGCGTCTACGTCCTCGACAACAAGGAGTGGAATGCCTTCGCGTGCACAAACGGTATGATCGTGGTCCACAGCGCTTTGCTCAGCGACATGAACGACAACGAGATGGCCATCGTCCTCGGCCATGAACTCGTGCATGCCACGCACAAGCACACGCGCAGGGAGTTCAAGCGCGGAATGTTTATGGAGCTTATGATGTTCGGGATTACAGCGGGCGTCGAGACTGCTCTCGACGATAGCAAGAAAAAGACGAAGGCGACCGTCGAAATTCTGTCGACGCTCGGACTCAGTATCTACTTCAACGACTGGGATGCTAAGATCACCATTGAGGAGCAACAACCCCAAACTCGGCATCGCCAGGCAGGCACATTCGCGTGGAGCGAAGCCATCGTCCACACGGTCCAGAATGTCGGCAAGACCGACGCGCACATCCTGCGCGTGGAATTAAAGTTCTAACCACCCCGCTGCCAGCCGGGGCTTTCGGACTGCAGGGGGCGCTCGGGCTCGGCTTGGCCGTCGTCGCTGTTCCTGCCGTCCCTGGAATTCGCGATCGTGCCTGTTATCATATCGCTGACTGCAGGTGACCTCCACCGGAGAGTTTTATCGCCGTAGCTCCTCACCAATTCAGGTCGGCCAATAAAGCGGCATAAATCTCTATTCCTCGCCATAGGCTGCCCAGGCGAAGATTCTCGTCGGAGCTGTGCTGATGATTGTCGTAGTTGACGATCGGCACACCGACAAACGGCAGATCGAGTTTCTCGAAGATATACATGGGAACACTACCGCCTAGCGTCGGTGCGATCACGGCATCGCCTGCAGTCGCGCCCTGCACAACCTGCACAATCGCCTTCGATACCGGCAAGTCCATCCGAGTCCGTGTCGCGGGATAGTTCCAGATATCTTTCACGACACGGGCGACGTAGGGGTGCGAGAGCCGCTCCTCTTTGGTCGGCAGGCCCGTGGTGACGTAAAAGCCCTGCCTGCGGATGTGCGCCAGCACCTGCTCGAATTTCTTGTCGGGGTCCTCGCCTTTCACAAGGCGCACATCGAGCGAAGCTTCGGCCTTTTCCGGGACCACGTTCTGGGCCTGGTCGCCGACATAGGCGCTGCGCAGTCCGCGGATGTTTAGCGACGGGAGCTGGAGGAGGTCCATCAGCCGCCGCCCGCCTCCTTCAGGCTTCGCGAACTCGAGCTCCTGCTCAAGCTCGGCATCGTTCTTCGGCATTTCGTCGAGCGCTTGTTTCTCGGCGTCGCCAAGCGCCTCGACGTCGTCGTAAAAGCCGTCAATCAGTACACGGCCATCTTCTGATTTCATGGATGCGAGCAGCCGTGCCAGATGAAATGCGGGGTTCGGTGCCCAATTCCCGTAATGCCCGCTATGCAGGGCGCGGATCGGGCCATATACGGTGATATTGAAACCGAGAATGCCGCGGTTGCCAAAAAAGATCAGTGGCCGGCCGCTCTGGTGCACGGGGCCGTCGGCAGTAATCAATACATCAGCTGCAAGAAGATCACGATGCGCCAAAAGAGCGTGCTCAAGATTGGGTGAGCCGCTTTCTTCTTCGCCTTCGAGAATGAGCTTCAGGTTTATAGCGAGAGGGATTTTCTTTGCGCGCAGCGCATCGAGCGCCGCGAGCAGGGCCACGATCGGCGATTTGTCGTCGGATGAGGAGCGGGCATAGATGCGCCAGTCGTCCTTGTAAAGAGCGGGATGTTGGGCGCTCTTTTCCGGGAAGGGAATGCGTTTTCCGCCTGCTTCAATAGCGCCGTTGCGCAGCACCGGTTTGAATGGCGCGCGGTCGGTCCATGCCGATGGGTCGGCCGGCTGCCCGTCGTAGTGTGCGTAGAAGATTATGGTTCGCGTTGCCCCGGGCGCCGTCAGCTTGCCGAATACAACCGGACCGCGCCCGGCGATGGCGAGCAGTTGCGTCTCGATCCCGCGGGCCTGGAGCATCTCGACGAGTCGTGCAGCGTTCTTTTGTATGTTTGGCGTGTCGGAGGCCACATTCGGGATCGAGAGGAACTCAACCAGCTCGCGCACGATCCGGTCTTCGTTGTCCAGGCGAAAGGCGCGGACTTCCTGCGCCACCTTTGCCGGTGGAACAGACGGTGCGGGAGTTGGCTTCTGAGCCAGCGCCAGATGCGTTGCGAAAGTCAGCAGCAAGAGTACGGTCATGCGCCTCAAGGTCACCCTCCACTGATAAGGTTCGAGTCCGGTCCACGGATGAATTGATCCGCCGGACGCTCGAATTGTCCCCGATTCTTTCACAGCTTCTCAGTTAGGCGGGGCAGAAAGGTCCCGTCCGGCGGCCGGGACGTACCATGCTTCCCTGCTGCGTCGGGTTTGCCTATGCCGTCAAGGGCTCCTCCCGCAGCTGCTGATGACTACTTGATGGACTACTCCAAGGCGGTATCGGGCTCTAACTTCTTCGCTCCATCACTGGAGATGCTCAAGGCGCTCGGCAAACGGTAAGATTCTGACGGCAACCGCTGTCTAGCGGGAAGAAAGCAAATAGGCGATGAGTGGAGTCAGAGTCAGCGGGCTCAGCAGCGTCGTGACAACCACGGTTCCGCTCACCAGCGTCGCATCCAGCTCGTATTCCACAGCCAATATTGTGGTGACCACTGCTGCGGGCATCGAGGCTTGCAGGACGGCCGCCTGGCGGGCCATCCCCGACAGGCCGATCCACTGGGCAAGGAGTAGAGCAACCAACGGCGTCACTACTAGTTGAAGAAAGCTCGCTGCGCTGATAAGAACCACCCGGCTGCGAGGCCAGGTGCGGGCCTCGGCGATCTGCAGGCCCAGCACAACCAGCATGAGCGGGATCGAAGCGTCGCT